>VOFK01003508.1_pt1 | contig 219650 bp, 189 predicted proteins | sample 5384121 | NCBI WGS metagenome assembly VOFK01 (sample SAMN12384730, study PRJNA508395) | human gut metagenome | isolation source: healthy gut J | host: Homo sapiens | reverse complement strand
CAATATTGACGGCATATACAATGGTTCTCCTTCTAACCCCGGTACGCAGGTGATACGGGAGGTGGAGCAGGGAAAGGATCTTTCGGACTATATACAGACGGAGAAATCGGGATTCGGCCGGGGCGGTATGCTGACCAAGACTACCATTGCCCGTAAGTGGCCGATGAGGGCATTACCGTCATTATAGCCAACGGCAAGAAAGACCATATTCTGGTCGATTTGCTGCAACATCCGGCAGAGACGGTTTGTACGCGCTTTATTCCGGCAGAAGGCGGAGTATCCAGCGTGAAAAAGTGGATTGCCCATAGCGAAGGCTTTGCCAAAGGCGAGTTGCATTTGAACGAACAGGCCGTGAAAGTGTTGAAAGGACAGAAGGCGGTAAGCCTGCTTCCTGTGGGAGTGGTCCGCATAGAAGGGGAATTTGAAAAAGATGATATAGTGAAAATCATAGACCACCGGGGCAGGCAGATAGGAGTGGGACGCATCGGATTTGATTCGGCAGAAGCGCGTGCATTGCAGGGGAAACATGGACAGAAACCTATGGTACACTATGATTATTTGTATTTGGACTGATGCGGTGTGGTAATGATTTAGATAAAATGAAGTGACTATGGAACAGATAAAAGATATTTTTAAACAGGTGCGGCAGGCAAAAGGATCTCTTGCTTTCTGCAAGGAGGAGATCATCAATGACACCTTGTATGCATTGGCCGACAGGGTGGAGGCTGCTACGGACCGGATTCTGGAAGAGAACGCCAAGGATCTGGCAGCGATGGATCCGTCGAATCCCAAATATGACCGTCTCAAACTGACGGCGGAACGTATTCACGCCATAGCCCAAGGCATACGACAGGTAGCCACGCAGCCTTCTCCATCGGGAAGGATACTGAGCCAGGCCGTGCGTCCCAATGGCATGAAGCTGACCAAGGTAAGTGTGCCTTTCGGGGTGATAGGCATTATTTATGAAGCTCGTCCTAATGTGACTTTGGATGTGTTTGCACTTTGTTTCAAATCCGGCAACGCCTGTATATTAAAGGGGGGGAGCGATGCCGATTTCTCCAACCGTATCCTGGTGGAGATTATCCGGAATACCTTGCTGGATGTAGCCCACTTGTCTCCTTATCTGGTGGCATTGTTGCCGGCAGGACATGATTCGGCCGACGCGCTGCTCCATGCCCGCGGCTATGTGGATCTGATTATCCCCCGCGGCGGCAAGGGGCTGATAGACTATGTGCGGCAGAACGCCACGATTCCCGTTATCGAGACAGGAGCCGGTGTGTGTCACGTTTATTTTGACAAGGAGGGTGATGTGGCGAAAGGAGCCGCCATTATCCGCAACGCCAAGACACGCCGTGTCAGCGTGTGCAATGCCTTGGACTGTCTGATTGTAGATGTGAACCGGCTGACCGACCTTTCCACTCTTTGTAGCGGCTTGCAGCAGGACAACGTGGAAATCTATGCCGATGACTTGTGTTACAATTATCTGAAGACTTCTTACCCTTCCCACTTGCTGAAACATGCTTCTACGGATACTTTCGGAACAGAGTTTCTGGATTACAAAATGGCAGTGACGGCGACTATGACCATACAGGCGGCTGTGGCCCACATTTCTATCTATGGTTCGGGACATAGTGAATGTATTGTGACGGAGAATGACTGGGCGGCCGATTATTTTATGAAGATGGTGGATGCGGCTTGTGTCTATGTGAATGTGCCTACTTCGTTCACCGATGGAGGTGAGTTCGGACTGGGAGCGGAAATAGGTATCAGCACGCAGAAGCTCACGCCCGTGGTCCGATGGGACTGGAGGAACTGAACACATACAAGTGGATTATTCAGGGGGATGGACAAATAAGACAATAATACTATAAATGAAAAAATTATGAGATACTTTACAAACGTACACGATTTGGGCGACTTGAAGAGTGCCCTTGCCGAAGCTTTCGAAATCAAGAAAGACCGCTACAAATATGAAACCCTGGGAAAGCATAAGACTTGCCTGCTGATTTTCTTCAACAACAGTCTGCGTACCCGTTTGAGCACCCAGAAGGCAGCCCGTAACTTGGGCATGGATGTGATTGTGCTCGATGTGAATCAAGGTGCATGGAAGCTGGAGACTGAGCGCGGTGTCATTATGGATGGCGACAAGAGTGAACATTTACTGGAGGCTATTCCGGTGATGGCTTCTTATTGTGATATCATCGGTGTGCGTTCGTTCGCTCATTTTGAGAACCGCGAGGATGATTATACCGAAAAGATTCTGAATCAGTTCATCAAGTATTCCGGCAAGCCTGTATTCTCCATGGAAGCCGCTACCGGTCATCCGTTGCAGGCTTTCGCCGACCTGATTACTATCGAGGAGTATAAGAAGAAAGACCGTCCCAAGGTGGTCTTGACTTGGGCGCCGCATCCGCGTGCATTGCCTCAGGCCGTTCCCAACTCGTTTGCCGACTGGATGAACGAGGCCGATGTGGATTTTGTCATCACTCATCCCGAAGGCTATGAGCTGGACCCGAAGTTTGTCCGTGGAGCGAAGGTGGAATACAACCAGATGAAAGCCTTTGAAGGGGCTGACTTTATCTATGCCAAGAACTGGGCATGTCCCGGTGTCACCCGTCCTGCCGACTATGGAAAGATCCTGAGCAAGGATATGAACTGGACGGTAGATGCGGCGCACATGGCAGTGACAAACGATGCTTTCTTTATGCATTGTCTGCCGGTGAGAAGAAACATGATTGTGACCGATGAGGTGATTGAAGCGCCTACTTCGTTGGTTATTCCTGAAGCGGCCAACCGGGAAATTTCTGCTACAGTTGTTTTAAAGAGAATGCTGGAAGGGTTGGAATAACCGGCAGTCGGAATGACGTATTCTTCCTTTTCAATTTATCGTTTCACCTTAGTGATGAAACCGTTTCACCTTAGTGATGAAAATTGATCACCTTAGTGATAAAACTTCATCACTAAGGTGAAACGATAAACAGGAAAGGGCAGCGCAACGATTTCTATCGGACGAAAAACTGTGTGTATCCTTGGCTTGACTATATAAGATAGCGCGTGGCAAGATTGCCATTCAAGAGGACAAGGTCTCGCCTCGGAAATAGAAGACCGGGCGGGGGGGGAGTCTGGGACAAACTTACAGAGATGAAGAATTTATGAAGGATTGAAAAAAAATCCTTCATAATAAGTGGCAGTAAATCAACTTGCTAAGCCATAATGAAGGATTTGAAGGAAAAAAACGGTTAAAAACTTATTTCCTTCCCTAATTCCTTCCAGTCCAGGATACCCTTATCCAGATTATACACCTTGAATCCTTTTTTTACCAGAATGTTGGCGGCATTGCGGCTGCGTCTTCCACTTTTGCAGTAAACGGCTACGGGGCGGTCTTTTTGAAGAAGCTCCTCGATGTTTGTGCCAAACTCATTGTCCAATACATTGATATTGATGCTGCCCGGTATATGGCCTTCGGAATATTCGGCTACCGTGCGTACATCAACCAGTTGGATGGTCTTGTCCTGTATCATTTCCTCAAACTGGTCGGAGGAAAGATTCTTGAATTTGTCACTGTCTTTGCCAGTACATGCCCATAATCCTAGTGAGAATGCGCAGATGAAGAATACAAAATAGATGGTCTTTATCATAAAATGGAATGTTTTGATGTTTTTGTTTGCTAAAAATAAAAGATACGACTAGTCATACCTTCTTTGTAAGTACGGATGTTGAATACAATCTTATCGCCTTTATGCAGTTTGCCGGCGTATGCCCACAAGGGAACAGACAGATAGACTTTACGGTTGAAACCTTCGATGTCATTATTCCTGTCATGATAGAGTGTCAAGTATAATGTTTGTTCTCCGTCTTTGTTCTCCAGTTTGTTCTCAATAAAGTGATAACCGTGTTTCTGGTCTTTGACTTTGACTTGTAAAATCAGGTTCAGGTAATTCCCACCCCGCCAAATGCTTTGAATGGCTACCGGGTCGGTCTTTATCTCCTTGAATTTAGATTCGGACAAAGGAACAGGAGAAATAACCAGTTGGGTATTGTAAAGCATGGCTTCTTTTTCTGCTTCTTCCGAGTCTGTCAATGGAGCGTACATGGTAACCGTGCGGTACGTGGTGTCTGGTGCCAGTCCGTCAAGACCGGTACGTGACTGGATGCGCCACTCTGTCCCTTCATCCGTTATCAGATACCGTCCGGTTCCTGTATGGTCGGTTTTCAAGTCGATCATATCTGTCAGAACATTAGGATATACATAGTCGTCTTCACCGCACGCGCCGAGAAGCAAAGAGGTTAGAAAAGATAAAATAACGACTTTTCTCATGTTTATTATTTTCTTTTTCAGGGTGGACTGTAACATCCACCCTTTACGGTAAACGTTCTTATCCTTTTGCCGCTTTCAGGTAATTGATGAGCGGATTGGCATACATAGTCAGCAAAGCATGACGCAGGAAGGCGGTGTCTTTGTTGGGAAGATCGACTTTGGCAATCTGCTGTTCCAGATATTTTTCAAAGTGCTCTTTTTCTTCTTCTGTGTACTCGGCCGTGAAACGGTTGTCTCCATCAAGAGGTCACACGCCACATAATTACCTGCAAACAGGCGGTAACTGCTGTGGATATGCCGGTCTATGGTTTCCGATATGGCGGTAAACAAATCACATTTCGGCAAATTGAGTTCTTTCAGTTCGTCCAGTTCATGATTCAGACAGGCGGAGGTCTGGAAATGGATGCGTCCCTTGTATCCGTAAAGGCCGGTCTGCATATTGATCAGGTCGTCTTCGGGGCTTTTCTGGAAATGTTCGTCATCGCGTTTTTGCTGCAACTCTTTTGCTTTCAGGAAGTCACACGGGTCGTATTCGTAAGAAATGGCTAGCGGAACGATGTTCAGTTCTTTCAGTCTTTCGGTAACATCGCCTTCACCTGCCATGGCCATCATTTTCAATACACTGTCCTGGGTACGGTCATTGGAATCTTTGGCACGTCCCTGACGTTGCGCTATCCATAAATTCTCATGTTTTTCCTTCATGGCGAAATGCATGTAGCGCGACATCAAGGCAGATGCTTCCAGTTTCTGCCGCATGTTGAGGCCGCGTTTCACGATGAATGATTTATTGACACGTACCAGCTTATGAATCCATGGGTAGATGAGCAGGTTGTCGCCGATGGCGATCTCTACGGTTGTCATTCCGTTGTCTATCAGTAGGATAGATAGAAAAGCCGAGTCCAGAATAATATCACGATGATTGGAGATGAAAGTGTAGTTCCGGGTTAAGTCGGACAAGGCGGAACAGTCGAATGTCAGTCCGTTGGCTGTTTTTTTCACTAAATCCCATAATAGTCCGTAAAGAACGCTTTTTGGAATTCCAGGTTTGTTTTGCATTGACGCATCTTCATGGCAAGACCTTCGAAAGGTACGCCCGGCATAACAGACTCTACCACTGTCCGGAAAGCGGGATCAGCGATTAATTCTTCATAGATTTGCGGCAACTCTTCGGGAGTGTACGGACGAATCTCGTTAAATTCAGCTGGTATGTTCATAATTTATAAAGGTTAGTCAGTGATATCACTAAAATTTATTTTCTATAATGTCAGTCATCACATCTTTTATATCCAATCCTGCTGCACGCACCTGTTGGGGAATGAAGCTGGTAGCTGTCATGCCCGGAGTGGTATTGATTTCGAGCAAGTTTACTTTTTCGCCTTCGGTAATGATATAGTCAATGCGGATAAGGCCGGAGCATCCCAGAATGTCATAAATGGCCGAGGTGAGCAGACGTACACGCTCGGCTGTATCTTCGGGCAGGCGGGCAGGTGTGATTTCCTGTGACTCGCCGTTGTATTTGGCTCCATAGTCAAAGAATTCGTTGGCACTTACCACCTCGGTGATGGGGAATACCACTTCCTTGTCCGAGGTCTTGTAACAGCCGCAGGTGATTTCCGTTCCCTTCATAAAGGCTTCAATCATTACTTCGTCACTTTCCTCGAAAGCTTTTTCGATGGCGGGTTGTATATCTTCCTTAGTCTTTACTTTGGTGACACCGAAGCTGGAACCGCCGGCGTTGGGCTTGATGAAACAAGGCAGACCGATTTTGTTGATTACTTCTTCGTCTGTAATTTCAAATCCTTTACGCAGGATCAGTGATTCGGCTACGCGGATACCGAAGCCTTTCAGGTATTGGTTGCAGGTGAATTTATTGAAAGTCATGGCCGATACCAGTACGTTACAACTGGAGTAGGGGATTCCTAACAGGTCGAAGTAACCTTGCAGGATACCGTTTTCCCCCGGAGTTCCGTGGATGGTGATGTAGGCGAAGTCGAATTGTTTCTTTTCGCCGTTCTCCATGAAACTGAAGTCATTACGGTCTATCGGGGTTTTGGAGCCGTCCGGAAGGACTACTTCCCACCGATGCCCTTCCATCTCTACTATATATAGGTTATAACGCTCTTTGTCAATGAAAGAGTAAAGTCCCTGTGCACTGCGCAAGGAAACGACAAGTTCGCTGGAATCTCCTCCGGCTACTATGGCAATAGTACGTTTCATAGTTCTTCTCTGTTACTGATATAGTTTCTCCACTTGTCTATCAGGTTTGTCATATCCTCGGGCAGCGGAGAGGTGAAAAACATCTCTTCGCCTGTGCGGGGATGGACAAAGCCCAGCGTCATGGCGTGTAATGCCTGGCGGGGGCAGGTCTCGAAACAGTTGTTTACGAATTGTTTGTATTTACTAAAATGAGTTCCTTTTAAAATTTCGTTTCCGCCATAACGCTCATCGTTGAACAGCGTGTGTCCGATGTGCTTCATGTGGACACGTATCTGGTGGGTGCGTCCCGTTTCAAGTACACACTCTACCAGCGTGACATAGCCCAGACGTTCCAGTACCCGATAGTGGGTGACGGCGTGTTTTCCTTGGGCGGGGTCACTCAGTACGGCCATTTGCATGCGGTCTTTGGGGTTTCGTCCTATATTCCCTTCTATGGTTCCTTCGTTATTTTCTACGACACCCCATACCAGAGCATTGTATTTACGTTTGGTGGTCTTGTTGTAGAACTGAAGTCCCAAATGAGTCTTGGCATCGGGGGTCTTGGCTACCACGAGCAGGCCTGAGGTATCTTTGTCTATACGGTGGACTAATCCCACTTGCGGATCATTAGGGTCGTATTTGGGATTGTCTTTCAGATGCCATGCTATGGCGTTGACCAGCGTGCCGTGGTAGTTTCCGCATCCCGGATGCACTACCAGTCCGGCCGGTTTGTTGACTACCATCAAATCGTTGTCCTCATAGACTATATCCAATGGAATATCTTCGGGAATGATATCATTATCATAACGTGGACGGTCCATCATCACCGTCAGCACGTCGCAAGGCTTTACTTTATAACTGCTTTTCACCGGTTTGCCGTTCGCCATGATAAGACCGGCGTCGGCAGCCTTCTGAATACGGTTGCGCGAAGAGTTGACAAGCCGTTCGAACAAATATTTGTCCACGCGCACCTGTGACTGTCCTTTGTCTACTACTACACGGAAATGTTCATACAGTTCGGCAGGGTTGTCCACTACCGGTTCCACATCATCCAGTGTGTCGTCCAGTTCATCCACATATTCTTCTTTCATCATCACTGTGTGTTAAGTTTAAAACCAGATTCGTCTACCACCGGTTTGTCATCGTTCGCAGTTCCGGATTCATTTACCAATGCAGAATCTTCGGGCATGGTTTCATTGCCGTTGCCTACCGTGAGTGTCAGTACGGCTTCGTGAGGAACCTTTTCTCCGGCTTTCAAGTCGCGTCCTCGGTATTTTATGCTGTATACCCAGTCTTTTTCGCCGCTGATATATTCGGGTTCGGTTATTTTAAAACCTAATGCACGTAATTTAGCTTCGGCCTGGCGGAGAGAACTATTATCCATGACATCGGGAATGGCTACCTTGGGGGCGCTGTCTGCATTGACGGTCAGATAGACGGTTCTGCCCGACTTCACCTTGGAGCCACCGGCGGGATTCTGTTCCAGAATAGCACCGGGGGCTATTCCTTTTACATAGCTGGAGTCTATGACGATTGATTTTAGTGACTGCTTGTCGAGTTCATTTTCTGCGATCCGCAGATTCATTCCTTTTACATCGGGCACTACCACTGCTTCGCCGTGGCGTGTATAGCTGTCCAGCCATTGAAGGGTTCCCCAGGCTGCTGCCACAATGACCACTACCATCGCTATCAGATTGAGCCAGAAGAAGCGGTTATTCTTGAATGAAAAGAATTCTTTGAATGTTACCATATCTAACTTAATTATTTCGGGTCAAAGATACGACAATTTCATTTCTGTTCCTACATTTAGTTATGAATATCATATACTTTTTGTACCTTTGCACCCCGAAAAAACAACCTGTTTCCTGTCAGAGTAAACAAAATTGAGGTAAAAAGAAGATGAACGAGACAACAAATGAACAAGAGGTGCTGCTATTGCGCCGTAAACTAGACCTTTTATTACGTACCGGCAAGCTGCTGATGGAGAGTGCGGCAGACACTAACCGGATTGAAAGAAACATGAAGCGCGTGGCCGCTTATCTGGGCATTCCGGAAGAGAAACTGCATATTGATATCCGGTGGACGATGCTGATGGTCAATGTGAGTGACGAGAAGCACTCTTTTTCCAAGTTTCAGAAATGCGAGAAACATGGCATCAATATGGAAGCCATTTCAAAAATCAGTAAACTTTCGTGGCGTGCCATTGAGCAGGATTATTCATTGGATAAATACGAGGAAGAACTGGAGAAGATTGCTCGTCAGGAGCGTAATTATACCCCCTATGTCGTGGCAATCTGTACCGGGTTTGCCTGTGGAGGGTTCTGCAAGCTGTTTGGTGGTGACTGGATTGCTTTTCTGATTACGGCTATTTGTACTTTTGTGGGGTTCCGTACCCGTGCCCGTTGCATTGAGTTCGGTATCAATGTATATATGAGTATTGCGATCTCTGCATTTTTATGTACTTGTCTGGCTTATGCGTTTTCTTTTTCAGGTTTATCTTCCACTCCGTATCATCCGTTGCTGGCCTGTACCTTATATATAGTCCCCGGTGTGCCGCTGATAAATTTTGTGGACGATATGATTGACAATCACTTGTTGGTAGGTATTACGCGTGCAGCCAATACGGTAATGATGGTAGGAGGCATGGCGTTTGGTATCGCTTTTGCCTTGAGGCTGTTGGTGATGAGTGATGTGACTATCGACCAGAAGTTCAGTGAACTGAGCATGGTGCCGCACGATGCTTATTGGGTATATGCTGTTGCGGCTGCTATTGCGGCTATGGGATTCGCCACTATATTTAATGTGCAGAGACGTTTGTTGTGGGTGGTGGCTGTAGGTGGAATAATTGCAGTATGTACCCGTAACTTTGTAAACTTTGAATTAGGATATGGTCCGGTGATCGGTTCGTTTATGGGAAGCTTTGTTGTGAGTTTGATAGCTGTCAAAGCCGTTCATTGGTTTCATGTTCCTAATCATGTGCTGACTATTCCTTCTGTCATTCCGATGGTTCCCGGTGTCTTGATGTATCGTTCGTTGCTGGCGCTTATCAATATGCGTGGAGTGGTAGGAGAAGTGACACTTGCTTTTTCCAATGGTATTAACTCGGCGCTTATCATTTTCTGTATAGCCTTGGGGGTAGCTGTTCCTAATATTTTTGCCCGGCGTTACATAGCCAAGGACCGCCAGCGTTTTCTTACACAGATGTTGGCGGAACGCAGAGTTCGTGGTAAATTTATAGAGTGGTAGCTGGTGTATGTAAGCAGTATTCATTAAAACTTGATAGACAAAGAAAAAGGATTTTCCTGCATGGAAAATCCTTTTTCTTTGTCTATCAAGTTTACTCTATTAATTTCTGGGTAAGGCTTCTTTTACTACCATTGGACGACCGGCATATTCTACGCCGTTCAACTGTTTGATAGCGTTTGAAGCTTCTGAAGTTTCCGGCATTTCGACAAAGGCGAAACCTTTTGATCTTCTTGTATCACGGTCAATGATTAACTTGACTGAGCCTACTGTTCCATACTCTTCCATAACTTCTCTCAAATCTACTTCCTTAACGTTGTAGCTAAGGTTTCCAACATACATATTCATAACTGTCAATATAAAAAATTAATAATCTAACAACGAAATTTCAAGAAGCTCTAAATCAGGAATGAATATACTCAATGTGGATAACTGAGAAGATACATGATGAGAATAAAACTAGAATAAATCTCTAATTGTTTGTTGGACAAAGTAAACTCTTTCATTTGGATTATGCACTATATCTCTGCTTTTATTCCATATTATATATCATTTATTATTATAAATGGTCGGAAATTAACACAATATGGAATGAAAACAGGGTTTTATAGGGTTATTGAGTGTTGACAGGCGGTTTCTCTCTGTATTGGGTAGGGGAACAACCTGTATGCTGTTTGAATACAGTGCTGAAATATCTGGCGGTCGAGAATCCTGTCTTATCTGCTATGTCATTGACACTGAGTTCTGTATGGAGAATAAGCCAGATAGCTCTCTCCATACGTATTTTGGTTATATAGTCGTTGGCTCCCATATCTGTCAATGCTTTCAGCTTATTGTATAAAGAAGCTCTGCTGATTCCTATTTTGTTGCAAATGAATGGAATACCCAACTGTTCGTTATCCAGATGTTCTGTGATTATCTGATTCAGGCGATTTAAAAATTCTTCATCGGCCGAACTGAAGGTTCCTTCTTCGGGTGGCGGCAGAGGACCGATGTCTGTATAGCGGGTACGCATCAGTTCCCGGTTATGCAGTTGGCTACAGACAATTGCATACAGCATACTTACTTCAAAAGGTTTTGTGATGTAGGCGTCTGCTCCGTTTTTATAACCATATAGTTGGCTTTCTTCGTCATTACGTGCAGTGAGCAGGATAACCGGGATATGGCTTATTTCCAAATCTTCTTTTATTTGTTTACATAGCTCATAGCCGTTCATATGGGGCATTTGGATATCGCTTACAACTATATGAGGACGTTTTTCCCGGCAAAGACGCAATGCTTCCTCTCCATCGGCGGCTACCCATATTGTCTTAAACCGGTCTTTCAGGGCTGTTGCCAGATAATCGGTCAGGTCTTTGTTGTCATCTACTATTAATAAGGTATGGCTTGGGGCTGTTTTATTTTCTTCCTGTTGTTCGGGAATGCTTTCTGTTTCTTGCGTGGGTGCCAAAAGTGTATTCAGATATTCTTGTGGGTGCAGCGTGATATTTCCCGGTTCGGTATTTAATGGAAGTTCGAACCAGAAAGTAGCTCCCGGACTTCCGAAATTCCTTGTTGTCGTAGGCTCCAATGTTGCCTCCGTGTTGTTCGACCAGTATTAGAATAGGACAATCCGATTCCTGTGCCGGGACGACTGTTGTTGCCTTGGTAAAAGCGGACAAAGAGATTGTTGGTATCCACATCTTTCAGTCCCGGACCTTGGTCGGAAATGGATATGCGTACTCTTGTCCTGTCTTCCGACAAACGGGTTGAAATGCTGATTGTACTCTCATCGGGAGTATATTTCAATGCGTTAATTAATAGGTTGGTCAGGATAGTGGTACATTTTTCTTTGTCGAAGCACAAGGTTTGAATCTCCGGCTCAGGTTGATAGACGAGCGTGATGCCTCTGACGGAGGCTTCCGGTTTAAAATCGGAAATCAGTTGCTCCGCCCATTCATCCAATTGTATGCTCTGGATATGGAGTGTGCTTTGTCCTACTTCCATTTTGCGAACATTCAGAACAGTATTCAGAATGTTCTTCATCCGTTCAGATTGTTTACAGATGCTTTGGATCAACGGATAATTTTCGTTGTCGGCGGTAAGTTTGTCCATTAGTTGTTTCAAGGGTGCATGTATCAAGGTCAGTGGAGTCCGGAGCTCATGGCTGATGTTGATGAGAAAGCGCACTTTTTCTTCGTATACCTGCTGTTCATGTTCTTTCATTGCCCACTTTAGCTTGGTTTCTTTGTTGCGCAATATCAGGATGAAAGTGAGGATGACACTGATGAAGATAAAAAGGGTGCAACTTAGGATGAACCAGCCGGATTTATACCAGGGAGGCAGTACTGTCAGGGTAAGAATATCATAGTCTGCTGTCCAGTCACCGTTGCGGGTACTACAGGCGGCTTTTATGTGATAACTGCCTGTAGGCAGACTGCTTAAGTTTATTTCCGGTAAATAAGAATAGATGTTTTGTCCGTTCAGTCCTGTAATGGTGTATCTATACATGGGTTTGCGGAAAATATCCTTATCACGGGTGATGATTTTGATGATGATCGGTTTACTTTTTTCATTGACACTGAGTTGGTGGTCGTTTGATATCCGGTCGTAGACACGTTCTCCGCCCACTAGGATGTCGGCCAGTTGAAGAGTGGGGAGAAGTGCGGGTTCGTCAGGTAAGTGCCGGTTGATATGTAGCAAGCCGTTTACACCTCCCATATAGACATCTCCGGATGAAGAGAGCAACCGGGGTTTCTCCAGATATTCGTTTTGTACCACTCCGTCCGGTTCACCGAATAAGATGAACTTCTTTTCTTTAATCAGATATGCGAATAACTTTTCTTCCGTTCCTATCCATACACGTCCTTGCCGGTCACAAATGAGCGAGCTTATTTCATTAATCAGGGTATTGGAGACAGGGGTATATTGCTTTGTACCCGGATTATAATAACTTAAACCATGGTTACTGCCTATCCATAGCAATCCGTTCTCGTCTTGTGAAACAGAATTGAACACGGTGTCTGTTTGACAGGTAAATATAAGTTCCAGTTCGTTGAGGCTGGAGTTGATTTGATAGATATGTTCCAAATCGTGCAGATAGCAATCCTCTCCTGTGCTGTTTATGGGTAACAATGTACCGACAATATCAGTGATGCCTTTTCCCTTGGTGATGGGAATGAATTGCTTTTTACCAATATGGTATTTATAAGGTGTTTCGGATAACATCAAAATGGTTTCAGGAGTATTTTGATATACATTGACTGTTTTTCCCCGATGGCATAAAATATCATTAATGCTGTCGTTGATAATGACAAGCGGCTGATATCGGTGGGTTTCTTTATGAAAGATAAACAGGCCTTGGCTGAATAGCGAAACCAGCAGATGGTCTTTGTCCATGCCGGTGATGGAAGCCACCTTTTCTTCCCAGGTAGAAAGTATGTGATGAAACTTTCCGGTGGCCGGGTCGAAGAGGTTGATGCCCCCTCCGTCTGTTCCGATCCATATTTGATTGTCATGGTCCTGATAAATGGATAGGATTGTTTTCTCACTCAGTCCGTAATTCTGTCCCGGCAGTACGTCTTGATAGGTTTTCATTCCTACCTCTTTAATATTGATTAATCCGTTACGTACACTTCCTGCCCACATATTGTCGCTTTTGTCGTTATATAGACAAAGAATAGAGTTGGCAGGCAAGGAGTAACGATCTCCCGGAATGTACCTCAATGTCGATATCTTGCCGGTCTGCGGATTGAGAATATGGATTCCTCCTCCGTCTGTACCCATCCATATTTGTCCGTTATGCTCTTCTAATGATAGCACTACATTGGTTTTGAGGGGAGAGTTTTGTGTATGATAGGTCTGTAATTGTTTTCCATTGCGGTCATAACAGCTTACTCCCTGATTGTAATGAGCTACCCATACATTCCCTTTTTTATCAATCAACAGTGAGATAATCTGTTCACTGTTGAAGGGAACAGGACGGGTGTTGCCCGTAGCGATATCAATAAACAGAGCTTTTGCCCATCGGTTGGTGGCCAGGAGAGTGCGGGAATCCCATTGGTAAAGATTGGAAATATGATACTTGCCGTTCGGCTTCAACGTATGGAACAGGTTGATAATATGGTCTTCATAGTTGTATTTGTATAGACTGCCTCTTCCCCCGAAGATTACTCCGTCCTCCCATAGGCAAAGAGAACTGGCTATTACCGGATTGTTGTCTTTATCCCGCACAAGGGTAAACTTGTCTTCTTTTTCATTGTAGCGGAATACTCCCTTTTCTGTGATGGCCCAAATGGTATGTTCTTCATCTTCCAAAATATGTGTGACATTACCGCGCAGATATCTTCGCTGTTCGTAACCGTCGAATCGTCCGATTCCTGAGCGTGTCCCTATCCAGACATATCCTTTTTCCTGACTGACTTCCATACAGCGTACCATGGAGGAAAGTCCGTCTTGAGAGGGGATTTGTTGGAAAAAGTACTGTTTGGCTTCTGATATAGAATGCAGTAGAGTGAATAGAAGGAGCAAAGACAGGATTCGTATGTTGTGGGCAGATGTTTTCATTGCTTACTCAAGGTTTGGGAACAAAAATAGTTGATTGTCTTGAATAACACAACAAAATGACGTATGAATAATGCGTACAACCGATAAAAAGTCTTTTTTGGCTGATTAATTCCTGTCTGCTCCTTCGTTTCCTTTTATTTTGCTATAGCATCGTAAACAGCTTTTGCCATCACTTTCGCTCCTTCTTCATTGGGATGGATATGGTCGGGGAATAATTCCGGCATTCCATCCATTGCGCTGTGAAGGTCAATGACAGGCAGTTTGTTTTTCTTGGCAACCTTCTTAATCATAGGTATAATCTCTTTTGAGATGATATCATCATTAATGCTTTCTCCGGTAAGATATGCCTTTGAAGGATAGCATAGATAGATTTCAGGTTGTGAGGGAAGGGCTTTAAAGGCGTCAATCATGGTTTGTGTATCTTTTATGAAATCTGCTTTATGTACCCAGTTGAATGACTTGCTGTCATTGGTTCCCAGTTTGATAACAACGATATTGGGGTTGAACGCCAATGCTTGTTGATAAGCTTGTTCTTTCATATAAGGGCGATCACCTTTATTCAGCATGGTACGTGCGCTGACTCCAAAGTTTTTCACCCAGTATTTATCTCCTAGCAAACGGCCTAGAACGGAGGGATAGCTGTCGTGGCTCCGGTTTTTGATTCTTGCTCCGTAAGTAATGCTGTTGCCTACACAGGCTACCCGGACAGCATCTTTACGGGGAGCTTTGAAACTGCGCAACCAGGCGGATAAATCGTTTAACATCTCATTCTTGTAAATGAAGTTTTCGCGGATACCCCAGCCATGTCCGCCACTGGCATAAATATGGAGTACGGCTGGTACATGATTCTTGTGCAGCCCCAGGTAATAATTTACCCCATTGGCAGGAGGAACTGTCTTGTCATCGTCACTGTAGGCGATAAAGGCGCGGGGAGTTTCTTTGGTTACTTGTTTTTCATTGGAAAATTCGGTTTCCAGTTCGGCGGAAGCGTCCTTACCTAAAAGATTATCGTGAGATCCTATGTGAGTATAGGATTTATCCATGGTGATGACAGGATAGAACAGGATTTGAAAGTTAGGGCGGAGTTCGGGGCGGGCATGTGTGGCGATGGTTGAAGCTAGATGTCCTCCGGCAGAGGAGCCCATTATACCTATATCATATGGATTCAGATTCCATACATCGGCACTGTCGCGTGCCATTTTCATGGCAGCTTCGGCGTCCGAGATGGGGAGAGTGCGGTCACCATGAGGCATCCGATATTTCAGTACAATCAGTGCGATGCCTTGTTTGTTGAAGTAAGGTGCCCAGTCATAGCCTTCGTGGTTGACAGCCAGTCCGCCATATCCGCCACCCGGACAGGCTACTATGGCACGGCCTGTCGCCAGTTCGGGAGCCGGAAGGAAGACGCGGAGTGAAGGGGTGTCAATATCAAACGGTTGGGGAGCCTTTTGGGCGGCCAAGGGAAAAGATGCTGATAAGAAGAACAGCAGGATCGTTAAAATAGAAAATTTTAGTTTCATAATATATTGATTAATGGATAAAAACATATTTGGAGATACAAAGATACTTGTTTTTATATTTGGGTTGGTTGTCATTGTCCTTAAAAAAACAATGGCCGGGTTTCCGACTTTGTTTATTACTCCTCTAAAATTGACTATTTCTCGGTGAAATGGACCTTTTTAGCTAATTTTGGACTTAAAAATAGTGATTATTGTACCCCTTATACTTCTGTTTTCCTCTACATTTGCCACAGATTAAAATAATGTTAACTATCATAAATTACTAATTTAAATTTAATTCTATGAAGAAGAACCTCTTTAACGTTTTTCTAGTGTGTGTCTTCTGTGTGGCAGCAATTCCAGATGTGTTTGCCCAGCAGATAAAAGTAACAGGTAAAGTTACTGACAGTACGAACGAGGGGATGCCCGGTGTGAATGTACAAGTGAAAGGTACAGCCACGGGAACCATTACAGATTTTGATGGCAATTATTCTATTGATGTTCCTGACTCCAAATCTACATTAGTGTTTTCTTTTATTGGCTATGTGACCCAGCAAGTGCCGGTCGGTGGAAAAAAAGTATTGAATGTTCAGTTGAAAGATGATACCCAGACATTGGATGAAGTGGTGGTAGTGGCTTATGGTACGGCAAGAAAGAGTGATTTGACCGGTGCTACCGCCAGCTTGCGTCCGGATGCTAACGATGCTTCTAAAACAGCTTCTTTTAATAATCTGTTGCAAGGTAAGGTGGCGGGGCTGAATGTAACTTCATCTATGGCTGCTCCGGGAGCTGCCAGTTCTGTGACAATTCGTGGCGCTAACTCATTGCGTGGAGATAACCAGCCTCTGTATGTTATTGATAATGTCCCGCAATCTTCCACCGGGGAATTTGCAGAGTCGGCTATGGGTGGCGGTGATTTCCAGATTGCGCAGGATCCTTTAAGTGCTTTGAATCCTGCGGATATTGAAGATATCACTGTATTAAAAGATGCCTCGGCTACGGCAATTTATGGTTCCCGCGGTGCGAATGGTGTTATTATCATTACGACTAAAAAAGGGAAAGCAGGTAAGGCTAAAGTAAACGTGACTGCAAACTTTACCATTGCGGATGCCCGTAACCTGCATAATATGTTGAATCTGGAACAGTATGCTGCTTATGCCAATATGAAGGCTAATGCCGGCGAGGAAAAGTACTATCCGCAAGCAAATGGCGAGATGCATTATGTGTATGGTGAAAACTTGGATAAATATAAAAAAGATCCTACCAACCCTGAATACTATCGTGTCTTGAGTTATAAGAACTGGCAGAAAGAAGCTTATTCATCTGCTTTCTCTCAAGTCTATTCTGTATCGGTCAGCGGAGGATCGGATGCAATGACTTATTATGTTTCGGGTGGTTTTAAGGATATAAAAGGTATTGTGAGCAATACAGGTATTAAACAAGGTGATTTGCGTGCAAACCTTACGGCTAACCTTTCAAAGTCCGTTACTATGGCGCTTGCTTTGAATGGATCTATCAAACAAAATGATATGATGACCGGGGGTAATACGACGGGTGGTATTGCCGGTTCATTGGCACGTACAGTATTGGATACAGCTCCTTATGAAATTCCGGCAGACGACCCGACATTACAAACGGACATGGACGCAAAAACTACTGTTTATAGCTGGCGGGATGACTATGATGATATAACGGATGATAAAAGCTTTGGCGGTAGTCTGGATTTGAAATGGAATATTTGCAAATACCTTTCGTATAATCTTCGTGCCGGAGGAAATGTGAATATAAACGAACGTGCTCGTTGGTATGGCATGCAGCTCACTATCGGTGCTAATGATCAAGGTGTGCTAGCCATGGCTAATTTGAACAAGACCAATTATAATATAGAGAACTTATTGAATTTAAATATTGACTTGGCGAAAGGTATTCATCTGGGAGCGACTGCTGGTGTAACTTATGACGGACATACATTCTTGAATAAGAATGTGAAGGGTACTCGTTTCTCTAATTTTGACTTACGTACAAAAGGGTTACACCTTGCTTCTGTGAAGACTCATGAACAACCTACCCAAAAGGATTATCAGTTACTGTCTTATCTAGGTCGTATCAATCTTTCTGCTTATGATAAATATTTGCTTACTGCATCTGTACGTGCGGACGGATCAAGTAAATTCAAAAGGGTAACCGATGGTCTTACTTCCCTTCCTTCTCTTTGGCCTGGCGTATGGAGCAGGAAGAGTTTATGAAGCACATTAACTGGTTGAATCAAATGAAAATACGTTTAGGTTTTGGTGTTACAGGCAATCAGGGCATTAATCCCTATGCTACTTTCTCTGATTATTCACAAATAATAGATTATGCAAAAGCGACAGGGGATCAGATTTTGGCAATGGCGGTAAGCAATTTGCAGAATGACGGGTTGAAGTGGGAACGTACATCTTCTTGGAATGTAGGTCTTTGATTTTGCTTTTTTCAACAGCCGTCTGTCAGGATCAGTAGATGTATATCAGAAAAAAACCAATGATTTGCTTATTTCGCGTTCATTGCCTGCTTCCAGTGGTTTTGCAAGTGTGATGTTGAATCAAGGTTCGTTGAAAAACAAAGGTGTTGAAATTAGTTTGAATGGAGATATTCTCCGTAACTTGAACGGTTGGAGTTGGAGTTTGGGCGGAAACATTGGTTTCAATAAATCAAAAATTGGTGACCTGGGTTTTGCACCGACAGATTTTGGAACCTTGAAGAATGTGCGTGGATATCAGGGAACTTCTATAGGAGATCATTTTGGTATTGCTAATCTTTTCATTGCAGGTGAGGCACCGGGATTGTTCTTCGGATATAAGACTCAAGGTATTATTCAGCCGGAAGATATTGTAGATGGAAAAGTTGCTTATACGGCTGCTGACGGATCAACCAAATATTATTCCAGTTCTGTGGCCAATGACTTGGGAGCCGGTAATATAAAAGCGGTGGATATGAATGAGGATGGTGTTGTGGATGAAAAGGATAAAACCATTTTAGGCAATCCGAATCCGGACTTTACTTATGGTTTCCAAACTCGTATTGCCTGGAAAGACCTGTCTGTTTCGGCTTCTTTTAATGGTGTGCATGGTAATCAGATATTGAATACGAATATCCGTTATTATACGCTCTCGGCAAGCTGGTAATTTGACACAAGAAGCATTCCGGAATATCTGGACGGAAGAGAATCATTCAAATCTTTATCCGTCGGCTACGGCGAATGTAAAGAACGTGGTTTATGACCGTTATATTGAGGATGGAAGTTACTTGCGTTGTTCGGATATCACTTTGAATTATACATTGCCAAAATCTTGGATGAAGAAAATCGGCTTTCAGAATATAGGTGTATTTGCTTCGGTTAAAAATGCATTTGTCATCACTAATTACAGTGGATACGATCCGGAAATCAATTCGTTTGCTTTTGATGGATTACGCCCGGGCATTGATATGAATGCATTTCCAAGCCAACGTTCTTATGTCTTTGGATTAAATGTGACCTTTTAAATAGTTTAACCGATAATTTTTTTTGTAAAATGAAAAAACTAAAATATATATTTTTATTAGCAGGTGCTTTGTCATTGGCATCCTGCGAATCGTGGCTGGATGAAGACCCGCAATATACGATAAATACAAAAACTCAGTTTAGTACTGTGGAAAATGCCAGACAGGCTTTGATGGGATGTTACGGATATATGTCGGCTGATAATGCTTATGGCCAGGCATGGCAGGAAGTTACATTTGGATATTGTGGTTTTGGATGGTCACAAACGAATGGCAGTTCTACAGATTTATTGGTCTCTATGGACGGAGGAATTGATGAAACCATAAACACAATGGCGTGGAGAGGGATGTATAAAGTGATTGGTGAAACAAATGCATTCATTGCCAATATTGCCGATAGTCCGTTAGAATCGGCTGATAAATTGCCAATGGAAGCGGCTGCTCGTTTTTTGCGTGCATTGGCTTATTATAATTTGGCAGTTACCTATGGAGATGTACCTTTAAAGACCACTCCCTCTGCTCATGACGGAGTAGCTGTTCCTCGTTCTCCTAAAAATGAGGTCTTTGAATTGGTACGTACTGACTGGGAGTTCGCTTATGAGAATTTACCGGAAAAAGATGATGACGGTTTTGCAACGAAGTGGGCGGCGAAAGCGTATCTAGGAAAACTCTATCATACTTTGGGCTGTCAGGGTGATAATACGGCTTGGGAGAAGGCGAAAGCGTGTTTTGATGAGGTAATGCCTAAATACCGGCTGGCGGATAAATTCAGTGATTTGTTTGTTGATTACGTACAAGGTTCTCCGGAATCTATTTTTCAATTGAATTTTGCACTTGCAGGTTCTACCACCCGTAACCGGGGTAGCTGGCTGGTCGCTCCTAATGGCTCTTGTAATGGGCAGGCTTGGGACCGCATACGTGCTTCAAAAGCTTTGTATGATTATTTTTGGGCTACTTATCCCGGTGATCCACGTATTGAAAGCACATTCCTGACTTATTGGAAGTCTTATGCCGGAGTAGGAAAAGGTGAGAAACCTAAAGAGGAGCCTATAGCTTCGGCGCGCGATACTGTATATGCCTATCCTTATTTTACATATACCATTGAAGGAGAAGAAAAACCTGCCGGATGGAAGAAACCCAAGTTGTATGTAGGACGGATTCCTTACGAGAAATTAGCTGATCCGGCTAGTCCGAAAGCTGAAGAACTTTATGCTATGATTGCCGATACGGCTACTGCGACTCCCGCTGAAAAAGGGTATTTGAAAGGCTTGTTGTCTTTGTTGGAAAATGCGACAAAAAAGCCATCTACCAATACAAAGTCATGGCCCTATTTCAAGAAACCATGGGATCCTGAGCAGAGTGGTAATAACAGTCATAAGAATTTAATTTTGTATCGTTATGCAGATATGTTGCTGATGGCAGCGGATGTATATAATGAATTGGGGCAGACTGACAAGGCGATAACATTGGCCAATGAGGTGCTGAAGAGAGCGCGTCAATCAGGAAACGCGTCTCAGCCGGCTGACTGGAAGAGTGGCTTGTCTAAGGAACAAGTGCGTGAGAAAATTTATTTTGAACGTATTTTCGAAGGTGCCGGTGAACCGGAAATGTATCAGAAAATGCGTTTACGCGGCACAGGGCTTTTGAAAAAAGCTTTCGAGGTCAACAATGGGCATGGAATTATTCAAGAATCAGTGGCCAATAATCCTAAAGGGAACGGGAACTGGGGAGAACGTATTTTTAATGATGGAAATTTGAATGATGAAAACTTCCTGAAGAAAAATTTATTGCTCCCGGTTCCGAAAGATGAGATAGATACCAATTCTGCTCTTGATTATAGTGATAATAATTATGGTTATACTAATTAAGAAAACATGATAGAACGCTTTATTCAATAGGTCTTTATTGGATTTTTCCGGATGCAGGGCGCACCTGCGCTTTGCATCCGTTTTTCTCTTGTCTGTAACCTGTTTTTGGACATTCTCAGATATAAAATAGTCATTTCCAGACAAGAAACAATAACATAACTTGTATCTTTGCGGATGTTAATTCTTTGCTTATTTAAATTTATGAATATGAACAACCTACAATCAGGATTACTTTTTTCTTTGACCGGCATCACTGCTGTGGCATCTTTGTCATCATGCGCTTCACAAAGAAAACTGAGGAGCAGAAACCTTACAACATCGTGTATATAATGACCGATGACCATACTGCCCAGATGATGAGCTGCTATGACAAGCGTTATATGGAAACGCCTAACCTTGACCGCATTGCTAATGACGGAGTGCGTTTTACTAACAGTTTTGTGGCCAATTCATTAAGTGGTCCCAGCCGTGCCTGCATGATTACCGGCAAGCATAGTTGTGCTAATAAATTCTATGATAATACCACTTGTATATTTGATGGTTCGCAACAGACTTTTCCGAAGCTGCTGCAACAGGCCGGATACCAGACCGCCCTTATCGGAAAATGGCACTTAGAGAGTCTGCCCACAGGTTTCAATTATTGGGAGATTGTACCCGGACAAGGTGATTACTATAATCCGGATTTTATTACGCAAGACAATGACACCATTCAAAAACATGGGTATATAACCAATATCATTACTGATGATGCCATAGACTGGATGGAGAACAAACGGGATAAAGACAAACCTTTTTGTATTTTGATTCATCACAAGGCTATTCATCGCAACTGGCTGGCAGATACTTGTAACTTGTCTTTGTATGAAGATAAAACTTTTCCGTTGCCCGATAATTTCTTTGATGATTATGAAGGACGTCCTGCGGCAGCGGCTCAGGAAATGAGCATCGTGAAGGATATGGATATGATTTATGACCTTAAGATGCTTCGCCCCGATAAACAAACCCGTTTGAAGGCTCTTTATGAAAATTATATCGGACGTATGGATGAGGGGCAGCGTGCGGCATGGGATAAGTTTTATGGTCCCATTATCGATGACTTCTATAAAAAGAATCCTCAGGGTAAAGAATTGGCCGATTGGAAGTTCCAGCGCTATATGCGTGACTATATGAAAACAGTGAAATCGTTGGATGATAATGTAGGTCGTGTACTGGATTATCTGAAAGAAAAGAATATGCTGGACAATACCTTGGTGGTTTATACTTCAGACCAAGGCTTCTATATGGGAGAACATGGTTGGTTTGACAAACGCTTTATGTACGAAGAATCCATGCATACTCCGCTTATAATGCGGTTGCCCAAAGGTTTTGACAGGAAAGGTGATATTACAGAACTGGTGCAAAACATAGATTATGCACCTACCTTTCTGGAATTGGCAGGTGCTCCTGTTCCCGAAGATATCCAAGGTGTTTCGTTGCTTCCACTGTTGAAAGGAGAAAAACCTGCTGATTGGCGCAAATCATTGTATTATCATTTTTATGAATATCCGGCAGAACATATGGTGAAACGTCATTATGGTGTACGTACAGAGCGTTATAAATTAATTCACTTTTATAATGATATTGATGTGTGGGAATTGTATGATTTACAGGCAGACCCTACGGAAATGCATAATCTTTATGGTCAGAAAGAATATGAACCGGTTGTGACGGAGCTGAAGACTGAATTGGCAAGATTGCAGGAGCAGTATAATGATCCGGTACGCTTTTCACCCGATAGAGACAAAGAATAAGAAAAATAGCATATATCATGAAATACACCTGTTTGATTTTGCTATGGTCGTTATTTGCGACTATGGCCTTACCAGCTGACAACCTAATCCAATCTATATCTATTGTTCCCTGCCCGGAGAGTATTACTCCGGGTACAGGTTATTTTACTTTCTCCGGAAAAACAGACTTTACGGTAGAAAATGAGGAGCAGGCAGAGGTTGCACGCTGTTTCTCTGCTCTTTTTACCCAGGCGGCCGGATTTACTCCTTGTGTGAAGGTTGGAGAAAAGAAGGGGAAAATCAGTTTCCTCACCGATGACGCATTAAAGAGTGAGGCGTATCATCTGGAAATAACTCCCAGGCAGATAATAGTTAAAGCTTCAGATACAAAAGGTTTCTTTTATGCCTTGCAGACTATTCGTCAGTTATTGCCTGCTTCCATTGAGGGCACAGCGGTGGTGGAAACTGCGGATTGGAGCGTGCCGGCTATGACAATCAAGGATGAACCTCGTTTCGGATATCGTGGATTGATGGTGGATGTGGCCCGCTTTTTTATTCCGAAAGAGAATCTGCTTCGTATTATCGATTGTATGGGAATGTTGAAAATCAATACCCTGCATCTGCATTTGGTGGATGATAATGGTTGGCGTATTGAAATAAAGAGATATCCTTTACTTACGGAAATCGGTTCACGGCGTGTAGATCGTCCTGGAAAATCTTTTCCGGAGCGTCGTAATCCCCGGCAGGGTGAACCGACTGTAGAAAAAGGATTTTACACACAGGAGGATATCCGTGAGATAGTGGCGTATGCCGCCCGACATCAGGTTGAAGTGATTCCTGAAATTGAAATGCCGGCTCATAGTAATGCTGCGTTGGCTTCTTATCCGTTGTTGGCTTGTCCTGTGGTCGATAAATTTATCGGTGTCCTTCCAGGATTGGGAGGAAATCATGCGGATGTGATCTTCTGTGCAGGAAACGATAGTGTGTTCACTTTCTTGCAAGGGGTGATTGACGAGGTGGTGGAGCTGTTTCCCTCCAGGTATATTCATTTGGGTGGAGATGAGGCTCGGAAAACGCATTGGAAGGAGTGTCCGCTTTGTCAGGAGCGTATGCGACAGGAAGGCTTGGAGGACGAAGAAGCGTTGCAAGGTTATTTTATGGCGAGAATGAGTAAATATGTACAAAGCAAAGGGAAAGAAGCCATGGGCTGGGATGAACTGACCAATACCCGGATTCCCGACGGAGCAATTATTTATGGTTGGAGAGGCTACGGTCAGGCTGCCGTCAAGGCAGCGGAGCAAGGGCATAGGTTTGTCATGACTCCTGCACGTATCATGTATTTGATTCGTTATCAGGGACCGCAATGGTTTGAACCTTTGACCTATTTTGGGAATAATACATTGAAGGATGTATATAGGTATGAACCGATACAGAAAGAATGGAGTCCGGAGGTACGTTCCTTGCTGATGGGAGTACAGGCTTCTATGTGGACTGAGTTTTGCAATAAACCGGAAGATGTGGAATATCAGCTGTTCCCTCGTCTGGCTGCTTTAGCCGAAGTGGCTTGGACACAGCCTTGGCATAAAAATTGGAGAAGTTTTTTGGTAGCAATGGATAAATTCAACGAGCATCTGTCTGCTAAAGGAATTGTGTTTGCCTGTTCCATGTATAATATACAACATACGGTAACCCCTGTAAATGGAAAGCTACAGGTGAAACTGGAATGTGAACGTCCTGATGTGGAAATCCGTTACACAATGGATGGTAAGGAGCCGACAGACCGGTCTTCGCTATATAAGAACCCGTTGATGGTGACCGGTACACAAACTATAAAGTGTACGACTTATAGAGCAGGTCGGCAGATGGGAAAAACATTGACATTGCCTTTGGTTTGGAATAAGGCTACCGCCAAACCTGTTTTAGGAAATACACAGGCTGGGAAGATTTTAGTAAATGGTATACGTGGCAGCTTGCGCCAGTCGGATTTCGAATGGCATTCATGGGAAAGCAGTGATTCTGTCGCTTTTACTATAGATTTGCAAAAGAAGGAGTCGCTTCGTTCTGTATCAGTGGGATGCATAACGAATTATGGCATGGCAGCCCATAAACCGGCAGATATTGAAGTGTGGGTTTCAAATGATAATCGGGATTATCGTAAAGTATCCGGTAAACAGTTCACGGATGGAGAGATTTTCCGTGAAGGGACTTTCAAAGAGGATGTGGTACTTGATTTGAATAAGGAAATTGGCCGTTATGTGCGGATTATTGCTAAAGGAGCCGGAGAGTGTCCTGCAACCCATGTACGCCCCGGACAAGAGGCAAGGATTTATTTTGATGAGGTAATGATAGAATAAATAGATATATGAGAAATACATTATTATATTTTTTGGCTGCTCTGGTTATATTTCCAGTAATGGCGCAACAACAACCCGAATGGCAGAGCCAATATGCTGTCGGACTGAACAAACTGGCCCCTCATACTTATGTGTGGCCTTATCAAACCGTATCTGATATCCGTAACGGAGATTATGAATCTTCTCCTTATTACATGAGTCTGAACGGTAGTTGGAAATTCCATTGGGTAAAGAATCCCGATAACCGTCCGAAGGATTTTTATAAACCGGAGTTTTATACAGGAGGATGGGCGGATATTCAGGTTCCCGGCAATTGGGAACGTCAAGGATATGGAACAGCTATTTATGTAAACGAAACCTATGAGTTCGATGACAAACTGTTCCATTTTAAAAAGAATCCGCCTTTAGTTCCATATAAAGAGAATGAAGTCGGTTCCTACAGACGTACCTTTACAATTCCTGCCGATTGGGAAGACCGCCGTGTGGTTATCTGTTGTGAAGGAGTGATTTCTTTTTACTATATTTGGGTGAACGGACATCTGTTGGGCTATAATCAAGGTTCAAAGACACCGGCCGAATGGGATATCACTGATAAATTGAAGAAAGGTGAGAATACGGTGGCATTGGAGGTTTACCGTTGGAGTGCCGGATCGTATTTGGAGTGCCAGGATATGTGGCGGTTGAGTGGTATTGAACGTGATGTGTATCTTTACAGCACTCCTAAACAGTATATAGCCGATTACAAAGTAACCTCTTCTTTAGACAAACAACAATATAAAGAAGGTATTTTCGGTTTGGAAGCTACCATTGAAGGACCTTCTACTTCCATGACTACCTTTGCTTACCGACTGGAAGATAAAACCGGTAAGGCGGTTCTGCAAGGTGAATATCCTATCAAATCGAAGGGATTGAGCCATTTCTTGAAGTTGGATGAACAAAGTTTGCCGGATGTGGAAGTCTGGAGTGCTGAGCATCCGAATCTTTATACGCTGATCCTGGAATTGAAAGATGTAACAGGTAAAGTAACGGAACTTACCGGATGTGAAGTAGGTTTCCGCACTTCGGAAATTAAGGACGGACGTTTTTGCATCAATGGTGTGCCGGTCTTGGTAAAGGGAACGAACCGTCATGAACATTCCCAATTAGGACGGACTGTAAGCAAGGAACTGATGGAAAAAGATATCAAATTGATGAAACAGCATAATATCAATACGGTTCGCAATTCGCACTATCCTACCCATCCTTATTGGTATCAGCTTTGTGATCGTTATGGACTTTATATGATAGATGAAGCTAATATTGAATCACATGGCATGGGGTATGGACCTGCTTCATTGGCCAAAGATTCCACTTGGTTGCCTGCCCACATGGATCGTACCCAACGTATGTATGAGCGTTCCAAGAATCATCCGGCTATCGTCATCTGGTCATTGGGGAATGAAGCCGGAAACGGTATTAACTTCGAACGTACATATGACTGGATGAAGTCAGTGGAGAAAAGTCGTCCTGTACAATATGAACGGGCCGAACAGAATTATAATACCGATATCTATTGCCGTATGTATCGCAGCGTGGAAGAACTCATGGCCTATGCCCGCCAGACAGAACCTAAAGTCTATCGTCCTTTCATCATGACAGAGTATCTGCATACTATGGGTAATAGTGGCGGAGGATTAAAGGAATATATGCATGTATTCGAAACCGAACCGATTGTTCAGGGAGGTTGTATCTGGGATTGGGTGGATCAATCTTTCCGCGAGATAGATAAGGATGGTAAATGGTATTGGAGTTATGGTGGGGATTATGGTCCGAAGGATGTGCCCAGCTTTGGCAATTTCTGTTGTAACGGGTTGGTCAATGCAGCCCGCGAACCGCATCCGCATCTCATTGAAGTGAAGAAGGAGTATCAATATATCAAATCGGCACTGACCGATCCTAAGAAGCTGACAGTGGAAGTCAAGAACTGGTATGACTTTACCAATTTGAATGCCTATACGTTGCACTGGCAGGTCATGGGGGATGATGGGAAAGTGATAGCAGAAGGAACTCGAAAAGCAGACTGTGCCCCTCATGAGGCTGTAACATTCTCTTTGGGTGCTGTAAAGTTGCCTTCTACGATTCGTGAGGCTTATTTGAATCTGTCTTGGACGCCTGATAAGGCAACTCCCTTTATTGGAACTCATGACGAAGTGGCCTATGACCAGTTTGTACTGTCTGCCAACAAAGGGTATCGTGCGCCGGAAATCAAATTGGCTGATAAGGTGAAGATAGATATTGATCCTGCAACCGGCGCTTTACGCTCTTATATATATAAAGGTAAAGAGATGCTTTCATCTCCTGTAGTTCTCAGCCTTTATCGTCCTGTTACGGACAATGACAGCAGGGAAAAAACAGGAGGAGCCAAAGTTTGGAGGAAAGAAGGTTTGGATAATATGATTCAAAAAGCTACTTTTGTCAAAGCATCTGAAACAGGTGGTAAAGCGGAAGTAGAATTATGGAATGCTAAAGGCGTAAAGTTGGGAATGGCTACCTTTGTATATACTTTGCAGAGCAATGGTGCATTAAAAGTAAAGACAACTTTCCTGCCGGATACTTCTGCTGTTACTTCATTGGCTAGAGTGGGCCTGGCATTTGAAATGCCGTATGCCTATAACAAGGTTTCTTATTTGGGACGTGGTGAACATGAAACTTATATAGACCGTAATCAGTCTGGATGTATTGGAATTTACCATACAGATGCAGAACGTATGTTCCATTATTATGTGAAGCCCCAGGCTACAGGAAACCGTACGGATGTGCGTTGGATGGAATTGGCGGATGAGGCAGGAGAAGGTTTGTCTTTCCGTTCGGATAAAGTGTTCCAGTTCAGTGTTATTCCATTTACGGATTCTAATGTAGATAAAGCTACTCATATTAATAAACTTGAGAGAACAGGGATTATAAATGTTCACTTAGATGCGGAACAGTCGGGGGTAGGTACTGCGACTTGTGGTCCGGGGGTATTGCCGCCATATCGTGTTCCGGTGGAGAAGCATACGTTTGAGTTTATGATTCGTCCATTAAAATAACCTAGTAATAAAGAAAAATGAGAAAAACGATTCTAACCGCAGCCTTACTTTGTGCTTTTCTGGGAACTCAGGCACAGGAGTATTATGAGAAACACGTAGCTTTTCCGGCAGGAGCGACTACGGAACAGAAGATAGATATGGCTTCCCGTTTGGTGCCTACACCGCAACAGTTGGCATGGCAACAAATGGAATTCACTTGTTTCCTTCATTTTGGTATTAATACCTTTACAGGCCGTGAATGGGGAGATGGTAAAGAAGATCCGGCCATTTTCAATCCTACCGAATTGGATTGTGAACAATGGGTAAGAGCTCTGAAGGAAGGTGGCTTCAAAATGGCTATCATTACTGCCAAGCATCATGATGGTTTCTGTTTGTGGCCTACCCGGACAACCAAGCATTCTGTTGCTTCTTCTCCATGGAAAAACGGAAAAGGGGATGTGGTACAGGAACTCCGCAAAGCTTGTGACAAGTATGGATTGAAATTCGGGAGTCTATCTTTCTCCTTGGGATCGTAATGCGGAATGTTACGGACAAGGAGAAGCTTATAATAAGTTTTTCATCGAACAGCTGACTGAACTGCTTACCAATTACGGAGAAGTGCACGAGGTATGGTTTGATGGAGCTAACGGCGAAGGACCTAACGGAAAGAAGCAGGAATATGATTGGGACGCTATTTTGAAGACTATCCGTCGTCTTCAACCTAAGGCAGTTACCGCTATCATGGGCGATGATGTGCGTTGGGTAGGTAATGAAGGTGGATTGGGACGTACCACGGAATGGAGTGCAACGGCTTTGCCTAATTCTTATCCGGGTTCTGATGAAGTCTATAAGAGATTGGGCATAAATGCTATGTCCAAGGATTTGGGAAGCCGTGAATTGGTATCTAAAGCATCGGATTTGTTCTGGTATCCTTCTGAAGTTGATGTTTCTATCCGTCCGGGATGGTTCTATCATGCCGAACAGGATAATCAAGTTCGTTCACTTGCCAACTTGGTGAATATTTATTATCGTTCTGTGGGTTGTAACTCTGTTTTGTTGCTGAATATTCCACCCGATAAACGTGGTTTGATGCACGAGAATGATGTGAAACGTATCAAGGAGTTGACGGAATATATAAAAAAGACCTTTGCCGATAATAAAGTTGAGAAGGGAAATAGGATATGGACAGCCAAAGTAGGAGATACGAAAGAATATAAGGTGAGGAAGAATACACTTGTTAATACTTTCTTAATTCAGGAGGATATTACAAAAGGCCAGCGTGTGGAAGGTTTTACAGTAGAAGTGTTCGCCAATGGCGCATGGCATCATGTGGGTGAGGGAACTACGGTGGGATATAAACGGTTGTTGCCTTTCTCGGATAGTCATGCCGAAAAGGTTAGAGTGACAATTACGGGTGCTCGTGGAACCGTCAATATCAGTAACATAGGCTTGTATTATGCTGAACCATTGGTTGATAAAACGATGAAAGTAACCTTGAGTGATGTCCCGGTGGATGGTTGGAAAACAGTGGGCATGGATGCAGCCGCAGCCATCGATGGAAAACAGGAAACTGTTTGGAAAACCGAAACTTTAACTCCCTTGGTGGTTGATATGGGTAAAGAAGTGGAAATAGCCGGTTTCAGTTATGCTCCTGCACAGGAGGAGGATCTGACTGGCACTATCTATAAATACAACTTTTATGTCAGCCGGGATGGTAAGGATTGGATGAAGTGTGACGCTACAGGTGAATTCAGTAATATCATGCATAATCCTGTTCCTTATTTTGTACGTTTCGGAAAGACTTATCCAGCCCGTTATTTTAAACTGGAGCCTGTTACCGAAATAAATAACAAAGCAGTAACTGCTGTCGGTGAGATAGGAGTATTGTTGAAATAAATCAGGTTAATATATTTTTTTATTTTAGGAGAAGTTATGTCAAAAGTCGGGTGAGAGAATCATCTGGGTTTTGACGTAACTTCTTTTGTATATGGAGGGCATATTAAGGAATTAGCTAATAATCTGTTAAGAGCTTTCCGGATTTTGAGAAAACGTATTATATTTGCATAAGCATAACAGATATTCAACTTTTTGATTAATTGTAGAAAGCCTTTGTTTAATCGATATCACTTAAATGAGTAAAATATGAAAAAAAGCTTGTACTTTCTTTTTATATTAGCCTTGTTCTGTTTGACAGGCTGCAAGGATACACTTGTTCCGAAACCTATAAAGCTCACTTGCAATATCAATACATTTGACGCTCCTATATCATGTATCAGCCGTTCGACAGCAGATGCGGATAAACTTTATATTGGTCAGGAAGACGGTTGTATCATAGAAAAAGTGAACAATAATTGCCAGACCTATTCCATTAATAGCAACCGGCGTATATATGATATATTGGAATATAGTGAAGATTCTCTGTTTGTGGGAACAAGAGATGCCGGTTTGAAACTATTGGCTAAATCCTCTCGGCAGCCCCAGACTTACTACATAAAAAATAAGAGGATGAATTATTCGGTATATAGTATGGCTTTGGATGATGACAAACAGTGTTTGTATGTGGGGACTAGTAATGGACTGTTTAGATTGAATTTGAAAGATGGTTCCACATCTCATGAACTCACTCCCATTCAACTAGGGAAATGTAGTAAAAACTGTGGGGTGAATAAGGTTGTGATAAAGGAAAAAAAACTATATGTGGCTAGTGAATAGGGGTTGTTTGTTGTCCGTAATCTTGAAAAGGACTTTAAACGACCTGTTATAGATTCTCTGGTTACCAATGTCAGTGTTTATAATGATACAGTATATGCTTTGTTGGAAAATTCGGTTTTTAAGATATCTCCCGATGGAAAAAAGACGCTTGTACGCAAAGGACGGTGTTACTTGTATGCTCAAGGACCCGACAAGGATGAATGGTTTATCAGTGCTAATTCTATACTTTATGTCAAAGACGGTTGCACTTTAGAATATGATTTGCCGAATGGTATCAGTACTATCGCCAGGCAGATAGGCTTTATGGGGAAAGATTTTCTGCATCTGGCATGCAGAGAGGCTATGCTTTCTTTTGCCTTGCGACAGAACTCGGCAGATTTAGACAATAATGTATTGGCGGTTAGTGATAAAAGGACGGGAGACTCCATTTTCTTTATTACCGATGATCTTCGTTTACATCTGTATAAGTTTGTCTATAATCATCCGGAATTCAAATCAAAGTCTTTAGGAAAGATTGAAGGCTTGGATATTGTGGGTAATGATATTATAAAATTTTTGGAAACCAGTCCTAATACTTTCTTTCTTGCTACGCGTAAGAAACTTTATAAGATTAAAGGCAATAGAGCGGAGTGTCTTTTGCAGTTCAGTAACACGAAAGGGCAGAATAATATCACTTCTCTTTATTATTCCACCGCGGAACATTGTCTTTATGTGGGTACTAGGGAATATTTAGGTATTATAGATGAACAGCAGGACCATATTGTAACTCCTATTCCGGTTGTGTCAGATAAAGGGGTGAAAGATACTATCGACGCTTATATTACCGGAATTTGTGAGAATGAGGATAGTATTTATGTAACGACCTTGAACAAAGGATTGTATGGAAGACCTTTAAACAGGCCGCAGGAATCTTTCTGGCAGATACGTGATTTATCAGAGTATGAGAGTGTTTATGGTGTGATAATGAATGGTAGAAATAAATACTTGAATACCTCGTTGGGAATCGTTAATGAAGAAAATGCGACCTTGTTGCCAGTGAAACATGTGAAATCAATATCGGGAGCTCTTGAAAAGAATCCTAATGAGGGCTTTTTCATACTCTATTATTATGGTATGAGTTTTAAGGGATTGGATGATGCCGGTGTCCCAGAACCATTATTCTGCGATTTGGCTTTTAGCAAGCCTTGTATTGCCGTCAATGGACGGAAAGCGGTTTTGGGATGTAAGTCAGGATTATTCCTTTTTGATGGTAAATCAGGCTTGCTTCCTATCTCGATAGAAAAAGAAGAGATGTCCTATGCGCTGTATATCATCCTGTCAATAGCGGTGCTGCTATCGGCTTTTCTTGCTCTTTTCCTTTTGAAAAGACGGAAAAAAGGAACTCGGAAAGCGCTGATGGATAAAAAAGGGATAAATCCGGATGATGTCGGGATGAATTGGGAGGAACTGGAAATGGACGTTCATAAGGTTGACAAAAAAGTCAAGACCCTGTTTGATGCCTTGGGATACAGAAAAACAGAGGGAGAGGATGATATGCGTCAGGAACTGAAACAGGTGTGTTTGGATTTTGCTGACAAATATCCTGAATTGGGTAAATTATCCTTTATGAAACGAAGGGGAAAAGAAAGGTATTTTATAACGATACTTCTGATGATAGAAGATATTGATGCTGCTATTATTTCAAGAGTGCTGGATGTGGATCAGGCAACGGTAACAAGACATAAGTATAATGTAAGGAAAGAAATAGAACAACTTTATCCTGATGGGGAGTTTGATTGTAAAGTCATCAATCTGCTTTATGACCGTATCAATTCAAGAAGAAAATAAGTTCATCTTTAGAGTTATCTCAATTTATTGTATTTCGTAGAGCCGGCTTCGTGTATCTGTTTTGTTATGAGGAATGGCTTTTTTGCCGGAAGTGCTGAAACACTTCCGGCTCTCCTTTTTTCCTCCTTTTCTCTTCTAGGATGTTTTGGTCATATAAAAGGAGGAAACGGGATTAAAAAGGTATTTTCGGGATAATTTCAAACACTACTTTTGTTTCCGTCAGATGCGGACACTCTGATTGTTTGTCGTACGTTCCGTAGATGATTAAAATGTTTTTCGAAAAACCAATTGAATTTTATTAATTAACCGTTTAAACTAAACTTTTATCATGAAAACAAAGTTTGCCTTACTTCTAGTGTTTTGTGCCATTTCATTAAACATCTTTGCACAAGAGAAAAAAATAAAGGATAGAAGAACCAATCCCGAACTTTATTATTTGGAAGAATCGGAGGTTGCCAATAGTCTGGAGTTACTGCCTCCTCCTCCTGAAGCAGGAAGTATTTTGTTCTTGTATGACAAAGCCCGTTACGACTGGGGGAAATTGCAAAGGGATACTCCTAGGGGTGAACAAGCTGTCAGTGATGCCCGTGTAAATGGTGATGGCGTTCCCTTTGCCTTTTCGGAGGCTTTTGGTATTGAAATAACGAGGGATAAAACGCCGGAACTGTATAGGCTCATTATTAATATGAGAGAGGATGCCGGAGATTTGGCTACCCGTCATGCTAAAGAGTATTATATGCGTGTACGTCCTTTTAGTTTTTTCAATGAAATGACTTGTAATCCCGAACAGCAGGAAGAACTTTCAACGAACGGTTCCTATCCTTCGGGACATACAGCCATAGGATGGGCTACTGCCCTTGTTTTGGCAGAAATCAATCCTGACAGGCAGAATGAAATTCTGAAAAGAGGATTTGAAATGGGACAGAGTCGTGTTATTTGTGGGTATCATTTCCAAAGTGATGTAGATGCTGCCCGAATTGTGGCTAGTGCTGTTGTTGCCCGTCTCCATGCCAACGATGCTTTTGTGAAACAGCTTAATAAGGCGAAAGATGAGTTCTCCAAGCTGCAAAAAGCAGGACTCATTCAGTCTGTTTCCAAAAAATATTCCCTATAACTTAACCATAAACCGTAACTATTTAATGTAATGTTTTTCTTAGATGAACCGGACAAGAGTATTTGCTGAGCCTAAAAGCATGACTATTGATCGGATGCTGATGGGAGGAGGAGTCTGACTGATTGCTTTCATTGTGTGGTCTTACAGATTCTTCACTGCCCTCAGTATGATAAAAATCAGAGACAGACTGACAGGATACTTGGATGGTTACCATTAAAACTGTATATTATGAAAAATCTTATATCATTAGGAGTTTTTCTCCTGATATTGCTCTCCGTACAGGTAAATGCACAGGAACAATCAGTTTTGAAAATACGTCCTACAGGACGAATCTTGATGGATGGAGGCTTGTTTCATTCAGATAATAAAAACTTTGTAGATGGTGTAGCGATTCCTGATGCCCGGATAGGTGTAAAAGCAACCTATGGAAAATATAAAGCGAAAGTGGATATAGGCTATGCGTATGGAAAGGTCAGTTTAAAAGACATATTTGTAGAAAGACAATTTTCCTCATATGCGTTATTACGTGTAGGGAATTTTGTACATCAGTTCGGGCTTCAAAGTTCTACTAGTTCGTCTATGAAAGTAACCATGGAGGAGCCGGCAAGTAATGAGGCTTTTTTCAACAGCCGGCTGATAGGGGCTATGTTTGTGTATGACAAAAATGATTTTTTCGGTACAGCTAGTGTTCATGTGGAGAGCGAGGCTCTTAAGAAGAAATCCAATGAATTGGGTAAAATGGGTTATGGTGCTATGAGCCGCCTGGTCTATCGTCCTTTACATGACACAGGGAGATTGTTTCAGTTGGGTATTTCCGGTGCTTACGAAACACCTAGATACAATAGCGAACCTACACTTAACCATACTAGCTTTGACTTGGGGGCTAATTTCCCGACGCGTATTGCAAAAGTCAGAGCTGTGAATGCCTTGATTCCGGATGCAAAGAACTTGATAAAATTTACACCGGAGATGATAGCAGGATATGGTCCTGTGGCATTGGAAGCACAATATTATTATCTTCAAGTGAACCGGAAAAAGGATTTTAAGAATTATAAAGCGAGTGGTATGTATGGAATACTGAGAGGTTTGCTGATAGGTGGTAATTATAGATATTCACATACGGATTGTGGTATTGCCACTCCGGACTCTGGTTCGTTGGAATGCGTATTCGGATATAACTATACTGATATGTCGGATACCCGGTCCCATATTTATGGCGGGCGTTTGAACGATGTCTCTTTTACTGTCAATTATTATATCAATAAGTATATGATATGGAGATTCCGGTACTCTTATACTAAGATAACGGATAGAGTGGGATTTGAAAATCAGTCATTAAGTGCGTTTCAGACACGTTTTCAAGTGATATTTTGAATAGAGGGTCAGAGTTTCATTTTGTTTCAAGAGTTTGAAGCAAGGTGGAACTCTTATATTTGAAACAGATTGGGTGGCAAGAAGAATGTCCTTTTGGGGGTAGAGGGTAGCATAAACCTGTTACTGTAAGAACGAATATTGAAAAATAGCTTTATCTTTGTATTCTTTATACTAGGAATTAAATGAAAAACAAATGAAAGAAGCAACCATAACTCCTTTTGCAAAGCCGCTATATATAATGACCAAAAACCTGTAGGTGCGGTTTGTAATCTGGCCTGTGATTATTGTTATTATTTGGAAAAATCCAAGTTATATGAGGAACAGCCGCGTCATGTGATGAGCGATGAATTACTGGAGAAATTTATTAAAGAATATATTCAGTCGCAAACCATGCCGCAAGTTTTGTTTACCTGGCATGGGGGAGAAACTTTGATGCGTCCTTTAGTTTTTTATAAGAAAGCCTTGGAACTTCAGAAAAAATATGCAGGTGGTAGAACCATTGATAATTGCATTCAGACAAATGGCACATTGCTGACAGATGAATGGTGTGAATTCTTCCGCGAGAATAATTTTTTGGTAGGCATTTCTATAGACGGTCCTCAGGAATTTCACGATGAATACCGGAAGAACAAGATGGGACAACCTTCTTTCTATAAGGTAATGAAAGGGATTAACCTGTTGAAAAAGCATGGAGTGGAATGGAATGCCATGGCAGTGGTCAATGACTATAATGCAGATTATCCGTTGGACTTCTATCGTTTCTTTCGTGACGAACTTGATTGTCATTATATACAGTTTACTCCCATTGTCGAGCGACTGTCTAGCCGTGCGGACGGTCTTCGGCTTTCTTCATTAAAGCAAAAAGACGGTGAACTGGCTCCTTTCTCCATTACTCCCGAGCAGTGGGGGGGAATTTCCTTTTGTACTATTTTCGACGAATGGGTACTGAATGACGTGGGCAATTACTATATTCAGTTGTTTGATTCTACGCTGGCCAATTGGGTGGGACAGCAGCCAGGCGTTTGTTCATTAGCTAAATATTGTGGACATGCAGCCGTGATGGAATTCAACGGTGATGTGTATGCTTGCGATCATTTTGTCTTTCCTGAGTATAAATTGGGAAATATTTATCAGAAGACTTTGGTGGAGATGATGTATGGTAAAGAACAGGAAACTTTTGGTGTGATGAAGCACAATAGTCTGCCACAGCAGTGCCTGAACTGTTCTTATGAGTTTGCCTGTCATGGGGAATGTCCGAAGAATCGTTTTATGTTAAGTAAAGACGGTGAACCGGGATTGAATTACTTGTGTAAGGGATATTATCAATTTTTTGACCACGTAGCACCCTATATGGATTTTATGAAGAAGGAATATCTGGCGGAACGCGCTCCGGCTAATGTGATGGAGTGGGCGAGAGAAAAGAGAAATAAATAGACTGTTTTCAGTAAGCCGACTGTATGGAACAAGCAAGTCAACTTACCTGGTCGTTTCAGTTGACTTATTTGATCATTTAGGGACATTCATTAAATATTACAAAATCAGCCAACTAATTCATACACAAAGTATTGCGAATTAGTTGGCTTTTTTGTATCTTTTTAGGTATTCCCCGAAAATAAGGTTTGACGGCCCAAACGGGGGAAATATCCAAACTAATAAGATATGGCAAAGATAGTGAATATTTCAGAAATTCACCCTACTTTGGGTTTTACAGAATTTGATATTCTGGAAAAATACCTCAAGAGTTTTAATGAGAGTGAGCTTGGCAAGCTTCATTCGGTCTTTCCGTTTGAATGTATGGCAAAAGCCGCCGGCCTGTCGGACCGGCGCCTGGGACGCAGGAACAGATTCAGTCCTTCCGCAAAGATCGCCCTTATGGTCCTGAAGGCATACACCGGATTCTCCGACAGGCAACTGGTGGAACATCTGAACGGGAACATACACTACCAGATTTTCTGTGGAATTATGATTCCCCCGTCCCTTCCCATAACCAACTTCAAGATAGTCAGTGCCATCCGTAATGAGATAGCATCCCGCCTTGACATTGATTCTTTCCAGGAGCTCCTGGCTTCACACTGGAAACCTTATCTTGATAACCTTCACGTCTGCATGACCGATGCCACATGCTATGAAAGCCACATGCGTTTTCCTACGGACATGAAACTCCTTTGGGAAAGCCTCGAATGGCTCTACAGGCATATATGCCGGCATTGCAGGGAACTGGGCATAAGGCGTCCTCGCAACAAATACAGGAATGTGGCGGAATCCTATCTGTCTTACTGTAAGAAAAGAAAGAGGAAAGCTTCAAGGACAAGGATGCTCAAGCGCCGTATGATCAAGCTTCTTGAAAAGCTCCTCAGTCAAAGGGATGGGATCCATAGCGAGTACGGTGCTTTACTCCGATATACCCAGGATTATCATAAGCGTCTTTCCGTCATCAGAAAGGTGCTTGTACAAGAAAAGGAAATGTTTGAAGGGCGGAAAGTCAGTGACCGCACCGTCAGCATTGACCGTCATTATGTACGTCCCATCGTCAGAGGCAAGGAAACCAAGTCCGTCGAGTTCGGTGCAAAGGTCAATAATATACAGATAGACGGCATATCGTTCATCGAACACCTCTCGTTCAAGGCATTCAATGAGGGTATACGCTTGAAGGACTGTATCCGTATGCAGCAGAAGCATGAATGTAAGGGTAAGATGTGTGGCTGCCGATTCCATATATGCCAATAATGCCAACAGAAAGTTCTGTACAAAATATGGGATATCCACATCCTTTGTGCGCAAGGGAAGGGCGGCCAAAGATGAGCCTTTGAGGAAGGTGCTTAGAAGCGAACTCTCAAAAAGAAAGGGCAACACGGCTTGAAGGGAAAGCTTCGGCACTCAAAAAGCAACATTACTCGCTCTCAAGGATAAAGGCCAGAAACAGGAAGACGTAAATACTGTGGATTTTCTTTGGAATACATACGGCAAATGCCATACTGATGATAGAAAAAATCAGAAGAGGTCATCAGACTTCTTCCGGAACGTCATGTCCTGTCGGATAGAAGTATGTGAGAAAGCACGGAAAAATGACAATAAGAATGGCATATGAAATGGTCATGCCCTATCATCTTCATATGCCATCTTATTTTTTAGAGACATTTACTGAATATCCCCATTTAAGTTAAGTTACTTTTTCATGGCTGTTCGGCTTAGTTGGAAAAATAAAAGGAGCAAAGTCTCTACGACTTCACTCCTTTTATTTTTTCCGGTCAGATGAATTATTTTCCGTTGTATTCATCAGATACAGTTAATTTCTTACGACCTTTTGCACGACGGCTGGCTAATACGCGACGACCGTTAGCAGTTGCCATTCTTTCACGGAATCCATGTTTGTTTTTTCTCTTTCTGTTAGAGGGTTGGAACGTTCTTTTCATTGTATATACTTATTTTATGTTATTATTCACCATGAGTAACGGGCTGCAAAATTAGTGACTTTTTTGAAATAAACAAAGAGATAACTCATTTTTAGTGATTTCTTTTTGCGTTTTTTCTTGATTTACATTACTTTTGCACTCGAAATCACAGCTATAAGTGAATATAATCTGAAATAATAATCAAATATAAGCGAAGAAAGTATGATTAATGCTCAAGACATTAAAATCGGAACAGCTATCCGTATGGACGGCAAATTGTATTTCTGTATTGACTTCCTGCATGTAAAACCGGGAAAAGGTAACACATTCATGCGTACTAAATTGAAAGATGTGGTTAATGGTTACGTTTTGGAACGTCGTTTCAACATCGGTGAAAAATTGGAAGATGTACGTGTGGAACGTCGTCCACACCAATATTTGTATATGGAAGGTGCAGACTATATTTTTATGAATCAGGAAACATTCGACCAAATTCCTATTGCTCATGACTTGATTAACGGAGTAGACTTCCTGTTGGAAGGAATGGTGGTGGATGTGGTTTCTGATGCTTCTACAGAAACAGTATTGTTTGCTGATGTTCCGGTAAAAGTGCAGATGAAAATTACTTATACCGAACCGGGTCTGAAAGGGGATACGGCTACCAATACGTTGAAACCTGCTACAGTGGAATCGGGTGCTACCGTGCGTGTTCCTTTATTCATTAATGAAGGTGAAACAATTGAAATTGATACTCGTGACGGCTCATATGTAGGCCGTGTGAAAGCATAATCTATTTATATATGCATATAAAAAGGCGGAACTTGTTGCAAGCTCCGCCTTTTTTATGTTTCTTTGTACTTCTCTGTGATGGATAAAATCAAAATAAAGCAATGAGATATTCTTATTATACCGGTTTATAATCGTCCTGAAGAGGTGGATGAGTTATTGAACAGTCTTACAAGGCAGACAAATAAGAATTTTGAAGTCCTGATAGTGGAGGATGGTTCATCAGTTCCGTGCAAGGAAGTGGTAGATAATTACGCTGACCGGTTGGATATATGTTATTATTTCAAATCCAATTCCGGCCCCGGGCAGACCCGCAATTATGGAGCGGAACGGGGGCATGGAGAATATCTTATCATATTGGATTCTGATTGCATTTTGCCTGAAGGGTATTTGGCGGCTGTCGAGTCAGAGCTTCAACGGCAGAAGGCAGATGCTTTTGGTGGTCCTGACTGTGCTCATGATTCGTTTACCAATATACAGAAAGCAATAAATTATGCCATGACTTCGTTTTTTACTACCGGAGGTATCCGTGGAGGGAAGAAAAAAATGGATAAATTCTATCCCCGTAGTTTTAATATGGGGGTACGGGCTGAGGTATATAAAGCGTTGGGAGGATTTTCTAAGATGCGTTTTGGAGAAGATATTGATTTCAGTATCCGTATCTTTCAAGGGGGATATGCTTGTCGGTTGTTCCCTGAAGCATGGGTGTGGCACAAGCGTCGTACCGATTTGAAGAAGTTTTTCAAGCAAGTGCATAATTCGGGTATTGCCCGTATCAATCTGTATAAAAAGTATCCTGAATCATTGAAAGTTGTACATTTGTTACCGGCACTTTTTACTATAGGAATTGTATTCCTGTTGTTATGTTCGTTGGTTTGTAGCTGGAGTTTGTCTTTGCTGCTGCTTTTTGCTCTTATCATTTGTGTAGACTCCACATTGCGAAATAAAAGTTTCAAAATAGGATTATTATCCATCCTTGCTTCTTTTATTCAGTTGATTGGCTATGGAACTGGTTTCCTGCGGGCCTGGTGGAAACGCTGTGTGTTGGGGAAAAACGAATTTGCCGCATTTGAGAAGAATTTTTATAAATAGAATTTTACCATGAAGAGGTATTAAAAGTGATGGACTTTTTATGCGTCTTTATGGCGGGGAAAAATAAAGAAAGATGGCAGAAAAACTAACCATAAACCAATGGGCGGAAGAAGATCGTCCTCGTGAAAAGATGATGTTGCATGGAGTGGGGACACTTTCGGATGCTGAGTTGCTTGCTATTCTGATAGGTTCGGGAAATACGGAGGATTCTGCTGTGGAGTTAATGCGTAAAGTGTTGAGTGATTATCATAATAGTTTGAATGAATTGGGCAAAACCACCGTAGATGAACTGTGTCACTATAAAGGAATAGGTCCTGCCAAAGCTATCACCATTTTGGCGGCTTCCGAATTGGGAAAGCGCCGAAAGGAGGAAGAAGGAAAAGAACGTAAGGTCATTCTCAGCTCCCGTGATGTTTATCAATATTTTTATCCGTTGATGTGTGATTTGCCTACAGAGGAATGCTGGGTATTGTTGTTGAATCAGGCTTCCAAAGTAATTGACCGTATAAAGATAAGTTCCGGAGGCCTGGTCTCTACAGCGGTAGATGTCCGTTGTGTATTGAGGGAAGCATTGTTGAAACGGGCCGTTGCCATGGCACTTTGTCACAACCATCCTTCCGGCAGTATGCGACCTAGTACAGAGGATGATCGGTTGACGGAACATCTTGACAAGGCGGCAAAAGTAATGAACATAAGACTGATAGATCATGTTATTTTAACGGATGGCAAATTTTATAGCTATGCTGATGAAGGAAAAATATAGAAAATCATTAAATTTGCAATCGTACTGTGGTTATCAGTAGTTTCAAACTTTATAATTCACAGATAAGATATAATTTATAGAATCTTTCCCTAAGCCTATTTCTTAGAGTAGAATTCCTGCTTATTTTAATCGCTTTATATATTCTGATGGAGACATTCCATATTCCTCTTTGAAGCATTCTCTAAAATAAGATACGGAGTTCAGCCCAACTTGATGGGCTATTTCTGAAATATTATACTTTCCTGAGAGTAATAGTTGCTCTGCCTTCCTGAGCCTCAGTTTACGGATAAATTCTCCTGTTGACATCCCAGTCAGGGCTTTTATTTTTCTGTAAAGAGAAGAATAACTCATTGATAACTCCTGGGCTATTGTGGGCACATCTATTTTCTCATCCATCAAGTTTTCTTCTATGATCTTTGTTATTCTTTCAATGAATTCATTATCTATTTTGTTTAATGATTCTTTGATGATAGATTGCTTAAGATGGGTGCTTGAAGATATTAAGGAAGCTATTTTTTTCCTTCCTTCTAATAGATTGGCTACTCTGCTTTTAAGTAAAGATGCACTGAAAGGTTTGGTGACGTAGGAATCGGCACCGGCATCATATCCTTCTGTTTTATCTTGTAATGTGTCTTTCGCTGTCAGTAGTATTACAGGAATATGGCTGGTTGCAATGTTATTTTTAATTTCCTTGCATAACTCGATCCCATCCTTCACGGGCATCATGATATCACTGATAACTATATCGGGAATACTTGTGAAGGCAACCTGGCATCCTTGTTCTCCATTCTCAGCAACAATAACATCGTAAGCACCCATCAGTGCTTCAGCAATATAATCACGGATGTCGCCCTCGTCTTCTACTACTAAAACGATGGGTTTACTTGACTTCTCTTCATCTATGGATTCTTTGAGATTAGTATTGATATGTATGGCATCGGGATAGGAATTATTGGTTATTAGCCGGACACGGAAGGATGAACCTACATTAGGCTCACTATCCACCAGGATAGTTCCTTCATGCAAATCTACTAGGTTTTTTACTAAAGCAAGTCCTATACCGAATCCGGGCATGTTTTTTCTTATATTAGTTTGATAATACCGTTCGAATATACGTGAGATATCTTCTTGGGGGATTCCAATCCCTGTGTCAGCTATTTCAATTTCGGTGTATTCCACATCATTAGCTATTACTGACCGCAAAGCAAGCGTGATGGTTCCCTTATAGGTATATTTGAATGCATTGGATAAAAGGTTATCAACAATCATGGAAATTACTTCCTGGTCAAAATATATCTGTATTTTGTCTGCATCAGTAATCATATCAAATGTGATATCGGCATTTCGGTTCAGTTCTTTATATTTGAAACCGATTTCCTGAATCTTTTCGACAATGTTTCCTTCAATTACACATAACTTCTTGTTTTGGGTTTCTGTTTTACGGAACTCCAATATTTGAGTGACCAGATTTAGCAAGCGGATTGTGCTTTTATGAATAAGAGAAATCTTCTTCAGGTGTTCTTTTTGTATTCTTGAATCGCATTGTAAATCCTCAAGTGGTCCGAGTATTAATGTTAATGGAGTTTTCAGTTCGTGAGTGATATTGGTATAAAATCTCAATCGTTCTTCATTTAATTCCTGCTGTTTCTGGGCTTTTTCTTTTTCGAGTGATAAGGAACTACGTAACTGCAAACGTTTTTTATAAGATTTGATAATGAAGAATACAATAGTGGTTATACTTACTATATATATTAATTTAGCCCACCAACTGAGCCAAAACGGAGGATTGATGCTGATGAACAGGGTTGAGTAGTTAGTCTGCCATTCCTGATTTTTATAACGCGCCTTAATATGCAATTTATAGTTACGATAAGGAATATTGCGAAATGTAACTTGATTATCTCCTCCTATATTAATCCAGTTTTCCTCCAATCCTTCCAGTTTATAGGCATATTCAACTTTACCTTGCAGGGATTTGTTCATGACGTTAAACGTTATGCTGAATATATTCTGATTATGGTTAAGCATGATTTTTCCGTTTGTCATAGGTATGGATGTGTCAATTGCATCTTCGTGAGGGTTTCTGCCATAGACTTTGAAATCGGTAAATATTACCGGAGGAAGAATTATATTTGAAGGTCTGTCTTTGGGGTTAAAGTAGCACACGCCATTGATACTGCCGAAATAAATAGTTCCGTCTTGTGCCTTACCAACTGAGTTGTTCATATATGTACCAAATAGGGTACCATCCTTATGGTCATAATTTAGGAATCTTTGCTCTGACTCGATGAAACAACTGATACCTGAATGGGTGCTCAGCCAGATATTACCTTCCGAATCTTCTTCAATGGAACAGATTAAATTGCAGGCTAATCCGTTTTGGGTATTAAACAATTGGTAAGTATCTGACTGCTCATTGGGGAATAAGACTAATCCTTCTGTTGTTGCAATCCAAATTCTGTTTTTGGAGTCCCTGAATATCTGATTGATTACACAATTTTCGAATATAGTGTGCTCATTTATATGTTTCATGGTCTTACTCTCCGGATTATATATACTAATTCCTTTATTGAGAGTGCCGATCCATATATTCCCGTTTTTATCTTGTGAGACAGCTTTGATTTCATTAGTCAAGAGTTGGCTGTTCTCTTTATTGAGAAAATCTTTTTTCTTGGTTATCAGGTTGTAAATTTCCAGTCCGTTGTTACTGCCAATCCATACGTTTCTTTGGTTGTCTTCAAAGAGACAATAGATAACTGAACCATTTCCCTGCGGAGTGTAATGGATGAATCTGCCTTCTTTGCTTATAAAAACATCGATCCCCATTTCATTATACATATTTCCAAACCATAAATCTCCGTTAGAATCTTTTAGAGAAGAATGATAAGTATTTGATGAAATATCTCCTGTATCATGGGAGTAAAACATACAATTCCTACCATCAATGTTGACATTGATACCTCCCCCATCGGTTCCCATCCATATATTGCCATTGTCGGCAACACATATTGTTAATACCTCTTTGTCATTAAGCCCATTAGTGACCCCCGGTATCTTATTGATTCTCCAACTATGAAAGAAGGATGAAGTGCTGCTGATAAAGCTGGCTCCTCCGCCGTTTGAACCTATCCAAACGTTTTTGAAGGAGTCTTCAAAGACACAATAAACGGTTGGATTTGATATTCCCCAATAAATATCTTGAATAAACATATGATTAACATTCTTTTTTCCGGATAAAATCAGGTCTGTATCTTTGGAGTCGAAATAACAAAGATCGGAGACTGTACCTACCCATATTCGGTCATCACTGGTACTATAGACATTATAGATAGCTCTTTGTATCGTATAGTGAATTCCACTGACATCTTTGAAATTGCGGAATGTTTCTCTGAAGGGATCAAAAAGCGATAGTCCGCAGTTGGTTGCAATCCATATTTTAGAATTGGTATCAACAAATATAGAATGGATAGTATTATCCGGAAGTGAATTTTTGTTTTGAGATGAATGAGTGAAATTCTTAAAACTGTTGTTATCCGGAGAGAAAATAGTGAATCCGTTATAGGTATGTCCGATGTATAAATCACCATTACTGCCTTCAGCCAGTGTCATGATATCATTTGAGGGAAAATCAGGAACTGTCGATGTATTATAATGTATGAACTGTGAATTGTCGGGATTATATAAATCTAATCCTTGATTCGTTGCAATCCATACATTCCCGTTGGATGTGACTAGAATATCTTTTATTTCATTGGATATCAGTGTGTTTTGGTTGTTTTTATCATGCAGAAAGATGAAAATTGCTGTGTTGCACAATCAAAAACGTTCACGCCCATCCATCTGTTGGCAATCCATACCTTATTATTAATAGTGTCTGTAGCAATTTTATTAATATCATTGCTATTAAGCAATTCTTTATTGGGTTCTTTTAGGTAGACAGTAAACTTATCTCCGTCGAATCTATTAAGTCCATATTTGGTTGCAAACCATGTGAAGCCATATTTGTCTTGGGCAATATCTGTTACATAGTTACTGGATAATCCATCTTTCATGACTAAATTAATAGTCGGAATCTGCTGGCAGAAACCTTCTATGGAGTAAACTACTAATGAGAGTAATAAGATTAACTTAAATGGGTCACTCTGTTTCATCTTTCTACTATTTTTATCTTCAAAATTACTATTTAATCTCAAACAAATACAAAAATCAGTATTAATAAGCACAATGATGGTCGCAATCCTTCCAAAAGTCGCCCATAATTCTGTCATTGAAAAATAGCGGTGGTATTCTGAATGATACAGATGCCTGAAGTCTTGACTCTAATTTACCTTTGTTCGGTGAAATCTTTTGGAGAGCTAATTCTCCATGCTATGTGAAACCTTAAAATGATAGCCTATGAGAAGCACATAAGAGTTACAGTTCTTTTTAATTTCTGCTTGTGAAAAACATAATGAATTAGTTTAAGTAGTTAATTTTAAATCACTATTATTTTATGAAACATTTTCTTATTTGGATTTTCTTGTTTTTTTTCGCAATGTCCGGTTTTGCGCAAGATTTGAATATCAAAGGGCAAATCACGGATACATCCGGTGAATCGATTATTGGTGTGAATGTAAAGGTGAAAGGTAAGGATACCGGTACTATAACAGATATAGATGGCAATTATCATCTTCAAGCTGCTCCGAATGATATTTTGGTTGTTTCTTATATTGGTTTTATTACTCAGGAAGTGCCTGTGAAAAATAGAAAGGTTGTTAATATACGTTTGATAGAAGATGTGAAGGCATTGGATGAAGTGGTAGTAGTAGGATATGGAACACAACGTAAAACTGACTTGACGGGTGCCGTTATACGAGCAGATATTAAAACGTTGAAAAGGTCTCCCAACTCAAATGTGTTGCAATCTTTGCAAGGGAATGTTCCGGGACTTAATATTGGGCAGGTGACCAATTCGGGAGGTACTCCGTCCATGTCTATCCGTGGTACGAATACTTTGGGAGGAAACAAAGATGTTTTGGTTATTTTGGACGGAATCATTTATACAAGTTCGTTATCTTCTATAAATCCTGATGACATTGAATCTATTGATATCCTGAAAGATGCAAGTTCTACTGCTGTATATGGTGCACAAGCAGCCAATGGAGTAGTTATGATTACCACTAAGAAAGGTGTGGAAGGAAAACCGAAAATCAGTTTCTCCAGCAGTTATACGTTTTCTAACCCGACCCACAATTATCGTCCGATGAATCGTGAAGAGTATCTGGATAATGTCAGAGACTTCTATTATACAGAGGCTTTCCTTGGGCCTGATTATACTACTCCTAATCCGGACTTTGATCTAGCGTCTAAATTGCCGGATGCTCCGTTGAGGGATGAAAATGGAAATATCAGTCCTTATAATTATAACTGGTGGAACGAAGGAACACAAAGCGGGCATTTGTTTGAAAACCGTTTTAATATATCCGGTGGCAGTAAATCCATCAATTATATGCTTTCGTACTCCAATACGGATCAACGTGGATTTATTGTAAATGATGATTTTAAAAGAAACAGCATTCGTCTGAATTTGAATGCGGAAATAGCTCCCTGGTGGAAAATAGGAATTCAGACTTTTGGTGCATTTGTGAATCAGGATGGTGCGGAGCCGGGTTTGTGGAATCTGATAACCCAATCTCCATTGATTGAACCTTATGACGCAGATGGTAAGATAAAGCCATATCCTTTTAATACATTGGATACCAATCCTTTTATGGGATCAGATATTGATGATTACGAGCGTCATAATTATTTTTTCGGTAATATATCATCTGAAATAAAATTGCCTCTTAAAGGGTTAGTGTATCGATTGAATTTTGGTAATAACTATAGGATAGACAATCATTTTCAGGCCAGCCAGTATGGATACAATCTGCAAGGAGAGGCTTATAAAGAGCATACCGGCTACTATGATTATACTATAGACAATATTCTGGCTTACAATGCTACATTTGGCGAACATCATATTGATGCTACATTATTGTATGGGGCTTCGGAGCGTAAATACGATTATACAAAGGCTTTGGGACAGGGATTTACACGCATGACATTGGGCTATAATAGTCTGGAACAGGCAACAACGCGCTATGTATATTCGGATGCTTGGAGAGAGGCTCTTTGTTATCAGATGGCCAGGGTCAGTTATCGTTTGATGGACCAGTATTTGATAACGGGTACAGTGCGTAGAGATGGTTTTTCGGGATTTGCGGCGAATAATAAATATGCGACTTTCCCTTCCATAGCTTTAGGGTGGATTATCTCAGAAGAGCCTTTCTTTAAAATACCTTGGATTGATTATCTGAAACTGCGTGGGGGATATGGTATCAGCGGAAATCAGACCAGCAGATACAAATCTTTGTCCACTGTGGCTTCTGAAATCAGATATATTTTTGGTGATGGTGGAAAGCCTGTAATCGGACAGGAGATTTCGGCTTTGGGAAATAGTAATCTGAAATGGGAAAAAACAGCAGGGATAAATTTAGGTCTTGATTTTACAATTCTGGGACAAAGACTCACCGGTTCTGTAGAATACTATTCGACAACAACGAAAGACTTATTGTATGATGTGGCTTTGCCCGATATTACGGGATTTTCAAAGATAGCTTCTAATCTTGGAAAAATCAAGAACAAGGGTTTCGAATTTATTCTCACTTCGAAGAATATACAGACTTCTGATTTTAAATGGACTACTTCACTCAATTTTTCGACAAACTCCAATAAGATCGTAACTTTAACAGGAGAAGATAATGATGGAGATGGCATAGAGGATGATAACATATCCAGTAATCTGTTTATAGGCCAGCCCATATCTGCGGTATATGGGTATGTAGTAGATGGCATTTATCAGTTGGGTGATGATATACCTGCCGGTTTCTATCCGGGTAATTATCGTATTGTTGATATGACCGGAGAGGGAGAAATAACTCCTGAAGACCGTGTCATTTTAGGTAAAGGAGATCCGGCTTACCGATTTGGTATTATGAATACGTTAGAGTATAAGAACTTCACACTTAGTTTCTTTATCAATTCTGTTCAAGGAGGAAAGGATGGATATCTGGCAGCCAACTCTTCTTCGTTGGTCAGAGATCAGAATAATCTGCGCTGGAATCGTATAAGTGCATGGGATTACTGGTCACCACGTAATCCGGATGCAGTCTATGCACGCTCCATTAGTACCCCGAAAATAACTCCTACGGTATATGAAGACCGGAGCTTTGTACGGTTGCAGGATGTTTCATTGTCTTATGCTTTTCCGAAGTCTGTTACGAACAAGGTTGGTTTGAATGAAATTGATCTGTTTTTCAGTGGGAAAAACCTGCTGACTTTTACAAAATGGCATGGTTGGGACCCAGAAGCTGGAAGTACTTATTCGGACAGACCGGTAATGAGAAGTTTTTCTTTTGGTGTTAGTCTTACTTATTAATCTGATTTATTATGAAAATAAAAATATATATTATTACCTTGTTGCTTTCAGCAGTGCTGGGTTCGTGCAGCAGTTCTTTTTTGGATGAGAAGCCTTTGGATTTTATGAGTGCAACCAATTCTTTTCTTACCCAAGAGGATATTGATTGTTCTGTAAATAATCTCTATTACCTGGTGAGAAGGGAATTCTATAGCAGGGATGAAAATCGTCCGATGGACTACCTTTACGGCACGGACATTGTCTATGATGGCGAACCGAACGGTACGGAACGGCATTCGAATATGATTTCAGCTTATCATTCAACTGGTAATATTGCATCGGTACACTGGTCATTGCTTTATCATACCATATCAACGGCTAATACTATTATCGACCGTCTGCCTGTTTCAGAAGTATCGGAGGAACAAAAGGTGATTGCCGAAGCCAAAGCCCGTTTCTTTAGAGGATTTGCATACAGGACCTTGGCTTATCTGTACGGTGGGGTACCTCTTTTATTGACGGAAGTCGTCGGGCCTAAGTTTGATTATGTCAGGGCATCCAAAGAAGAGGTGTTGGAACAGGCTATTTCAGATGTAGAGTTTGCGGCTACTTATTTACCCAGTTTGTCCAGTGTGCAGGATGGAGAAGTGTCTAATACAGCAGCATATCATTTACTCTCAGAACTTTATTTGGCAACGGCTCAATATCAGAAAGCGGTGGATGCTGCCACAACGGTCATCGATGATCCGGCTACCGGACTGATGTACAATCGTTTTGGTTCCAGAGCCAATGAAGTTCCGGGAGATGTATATTGGGATTTATTCCGAAAAAACAATCAGAACAGAGGTTCTGGAAACACAGAAGGAATCTGGGTTATTCAGATTGAAACTGACACCCCCGGTGGAAGTGGTTCTTTGACGGCTAAAGACCAGACATATACTTTGGAAAGGCATCATGCTCCGATGGTACGTGACGTGAAAGCACATGGAATGAATCCTTTCAGTTGGCCGATTGGTGACTATACCGGAGGCCGTGGTATAGGCTGGGCCATTTCAACCCGATATTTCAGTGATGAGATATGGAAAGATGATTTTTATGGAGATATGAGAAATGCAAACCATAATTTTGTGAGAAAGTTTGCGGTTCATAATAAAGAGTATGCCAAACTTTACGGGGATACTATTGATACTCAGAATCCGCCGGTAGGGGTTACAGTTCCCTCACGTTCGCTCTATGCATATCAGTCCAAGTGTACTACTCCATACAATCATCCGGAAGGTTTGTATTCCAATTCCAAAACTTTTGCGCTTAACAGTGGAGCTGGGGCTACATATACGGATCAATATATGTTTAGGCTTGCCGAGACTTACTTGCTGCGTGCCGAGGCATATCTGGCTTTAAATGATAAGGACAAAGCAGCAGCTGATATCAATGTTATTCGCAATAGGGCTCATGCGAAACCGGTATTGACATCTCAGGTAACCTTGGATTATATTCTAGATGAGAGGATGAGAGAGTTGGGCGTAGAAGAAAGACGTAGAATAACGTTGATGAGAATGGGAAAACTTTATGACCGCGTGATGAAATGCAACCCCTATTATGCCAAGGAGATGAAAAAGCATTATGAATTATGGCCGATACCTTATAAGGAAATAGAAGCGAATAGAGGAGCTGTGTTGGAGCAGAATCCCGGATATGAATAAAGTAGATAGGTATAATATTAGGCATTAAGAATAGAGGGTATGTTGTTTTTAATCATTGTGTGTCTGCATTTGCAGACACACAATCAATAGTAATTAAAATATAATTTATATGATGATGAGATTTTGGTTCGTATTCATATTTATGTTTCTTCCGGCGATATGCTGGGGACAGATTATTGTTAAGAAAACTGGAGGTGGGGCAGCCTTTCCGTTAGTGTCTTCTCATGAAACAGTGATTTATTATGATGCCCGGGGATTATGGTGTAGTAGAAACAGCTTGTCTTTTGGCTGAAGATATAAAGCGGGTGACTGATAAGAAAGTGTCTGTTTCTTCTAAAAAGGTTTCTTCGGAATATGCCGTTGTTGTGGGAACGGTGGGACATAATGCTTTTGTTGACCGATTGGTGGCAAAGGGGCTATTGGATGTATCTGCCATTCGTGGTGGTTGGGAACAGTTTGTCGTTAAAACGATAGATGCTCCGGTCAAAGGGGTGAAAAAAGTACTTGTCATTGCCGGATGCGACAGGCGTGGCACAGCCTACGGCGTATTTACATTGTCGGAGGCCATAGGGGTGTCTCCTTTGTACTGGTGGGCTGATGTGCCGACGAAAAGAAAGTCCCAATTATATGTTGAGCATATAAACTATGTTTCTCAGGCACCCTCTGTTCAGTACAGAGGTATCTTTATTAATGATGAAGGTTGGGGAATAACTCCTTGGGCCGGAAGGACGTTTGATAAAGAATTGGGTGACATCGGACCTAAAACTTATGCTAAGGTATGTGAACTGATTCTCAGGATGAAAGGCAATATGCTGGCACCTGCAATGCATCCTTCTTCGGGCGCTTTTAATAAGTATCCCGAGAATAAGTTGGTGGCAGATAGTTATGGAATTATAATGAGCACTTCCCATTGCGAACCGTTACTTTTTAATAACGTAACGGAGTGGGATAAGAAAATAATGGGAGAATGGAATTATATGACTAACAAAGAAGGAATAAATAAGATGCTAGACCAACGAGTATTGGAGAATGCCCCATATGAGAATATTTATACGATTGCTATGCGTGGTATTCATGATGCCGGGCTCGTAGGTGTTCCCAAAGATAAAGAAGTCAACCTGGTGCAGGAGGTTATTGCTGACCAAAGAGGTATTTTGAAGAAACATATAGATTCTCCTATTGACTCTATACCTCAGATTTTTGTTCCCTATAAAGAAGTGCTTGATATCTACGAAAGAGGGTTGAGGCTTCCAGAAGACATCATGCTGGTTTGGCCGGATGATAATTTCGGATATATCAAACGGTTGAACAATAAGGAAGAAAGAAGCCGTAGAGGTGGGGCGGGCGTATATTATCATATTTCATATTTAGGCGAACCGCATGACTATTTATGGTTGAATACAACTCCTCCGGCATTGATGTTTGAGGAAATGCGTAAGGCTTATGATACTGGAGCAAAACGCTATTGGTTATTGAATGTAGGAGATATCAAACCGGGTGAGCTGGGTATGAAAACTTTTTTGGACATGGCCTGGGATATTGATAAGTTCGATTTTGATAACATAAACAATCATCAGGTGGACTTTCTGGTTTCCATATTCGGTGAAAGGTATAGGGAAGACATTGAAGATGTAATGAATAGCTATTATCATTTGGGCTTCCAGCACAAGCCGGAGGCAATGGGATGGGGATATGAATGGAATAATGAACATGTTCAGGAGAGGATGACGGATACTGACTTCTCTTTTATAAATTATAATGAGGCAGAAGGCAGAATACAAGAGTATGACCGTATTTCTGATAAAAGCGAAAAGATATGGAACGCGTTGCCAGAATCCCATAAGGCTGCTTTTTATGAGTTGGTTTTCTATCCAGTGAAAGGAGCGGCACTTATGAACAAGAAAATGCTGGTCGCGCAGCAAAACAGATGGTATGCGCGTCAGGGACGTACAGCAACCAACTATTTGGCCGATAGAGTCAAATCCTATCATGATAGCATAGATTATTATACCGATAAATACAATTCCCTGCTTAATGGTAAATGGAATCATATGATGGCTTTGGCACCCCGGATGGACTGCCACCTATCAGAAGATGCCTCCGCTGACGACTATCGATGTACCTCAAAAAGCAGAAATGCGGATTTTTCTTCCGGAACAGGATTCCCCTTTGGGAAAGACTACATTGAATGTGCTTCCTTGCGTAAATCCTTATACCCGGAAAGAATCTTTTATTGAATTGTACAATGTAGGAAAGCAAGCGTTCACGTGGAATGCCAAAACTTCTGATTCCTGGATCAAACTCAGCAGACAGAACGGAACTACTCAGTTGCAAGAACGGATTATTGTATCTGTAGATTGGGTGAAAGTTCCGGTAGGGGAAAGGATAACGGGTGAAATAGAGGTTATATCCGGCGGTCGTCAGGAAAAGGTCTACTTACCGGTTTTCAATCCTGCTTATCCTACAGTGGGCGAGTTGAAAGGATGGTATGTGGAAGATAATGGCTGTGTATCTATCAATCCGGGAAAATACCATAGAAAAGTGGAGAATGAAGATATAAAGATAAAAGTCATAAAGGGATTGGGCTATGAGAACCAGTGCATACAATTAGGAGAGGCCGTAGAACCAGTCCAAAATCCACGCCGTTCCGGGGAGGCTGCCAAGGTGGAATATGATTTTTATACTTTTAATGCTGGTTCGGTAACGGTTTATACGTATGCATTACCTGTCTTTCCGGTGAATTCGGAACGTGGCACTTGCTTTGGTATAATGATAGATAATGGCTTGTTGAAATATGCTTCGAATAATGCAAAAGAATATTCAGGTGAATGGAGGGAGAATGTATATCGTAACAGTACGATAAACGCTGTAACCCTGAATATTGATAAGCCGGGCAAGCATACTTTGAAATTGATATGTTCTGACCCTGGTATGATTATCCAAAAAGTTGTGATAGATATGGGGGGAATGAAACGTTCTTATCTTGGACCAGAAACTACAATTGTACGATAGTTAGTTGGATTTCTGAGGATAAAATAAGGATTAAGACTGGTCGTGTTTGTGAATCACATGACGTTAAATAATATGGATTTGAAATGATATAAAAAACAGAAATAGCTCGTTATTGACAAAAGTGATATCGATGGCGAGTTTTTTCTTTACAACAATGGTTGAACGGAATTTAGTGGTGAAATTGTTAAAAACGGTGTCTAGAGTGTTTTTCGGGCAATGCGTTTTCCTTTTGCTTATCTACATCTCTTTTGGACGCTTATCGGTATGGTTTTCAAACTAACCGACTATTTCATTAAGTTTCTCTTTTCAACAGTATTTTTTATTTATGATAAATATAGAAATTGATTTTATAATATCAAAAAAGAATTTTATTCTACAAAAAACGGTGCGTGCTTTAGTTAAAGTAAATATCGCCTGCACGCTTTTGGAAAGCCTTCTGTAGATATCTGTAGAAACGTTTGGTATACTGTTGCGAAATCATTAAATTTGCAATTAAAACAACGAGAGATATGGATGCAGATACCCGTTTAAAAACAGAAGAGAAGATTATAGCCATGTTGAAAACCGTATATGATCCCGAGATTCCGGTGAATATATACGATTTAGGCTTGATATATAAAATTGATTTGCAAGATGATGGAGAAGTAGTGTTAGATATGACATTGACTGCCCCCAATTGTCCTGCTGCTGATTTTATTATGGAGGATGTCCGTCAGAAAGTCGACTCTGTGGAAGGAGTTACTTCATCGGTCGTGAACTTGGTTTTTGAACCCGAATGGGATAAAGATATGATGAGTGAAGAAGCTAAATTGGAATTGGGTTTCCTCTGATAAATTGAAAGTTGAGAATTAAAATTGGGGAATAAGAATTGCCAATATGTCTAAGTTATTGGACAAGGTGTTGTTTTTTTAATTCTCTATTCTCGGATTTTTAATTTATGAGGTATTTAATTTAGTAAGATTATGAAGAACGTATATTTCCTTTCCGATGCACATTTAGGTTCTCGTGCCATAGCACACGGGCGGACACAGGAGCGCCGTTTGGTGAATTTTCTGGATAGTATAAAACATAATGCTGCAGCAGTGTACCTGTTGGGAGATATATTCGACTTTTGGTACGAGTTCAAACTGGTAGTGCCGAAAGGCTATACTCGTTTCTTGGGGAAGATTTCCGAGTTGACCGATTTGGGAGTGGAGGTGCATTTCTTTATCGGTAATCATGACATCTGGTGTGGTGATTATTTGGAAAAAGAGTGCGGGGTAACTATTCATCGTCAGCCGTTGACCTGTGAGATTTATGGGAAGGAGTTTTTCTTGGCGCATGGGGACGGATTGGGAGATAAAGATGCCAAGTTCAAATTGTTGCGTTCCATGTTTCATAGTACCACTTTACAAACGCTGTTTTCTACCATACATCCCCGTTGGAGCATAGAACTTGGCTTGGAATGGGCCAAGCATAGCCGTCTGAAGCGTGAAGGCGGTAAGGAACCCGAGTATATGGGAGAGGATAAGGAACCGTTGGTCTTGTTTACTAAAAATTACCTTAAAGACCATCCGGATATCAATTATTTTATTTATGGTCATCGCCACATTATGCTAGACTTGATGCTGAGCCGTACTTCACGTATGTTGATTCTTGGTGACTGGATACAAGATTTTTCGTATGCTGTATTTGATGGTGAAAATATGTTCCTTGAGCAGTATGTTGAGGGAGAAAGTCAATATTCCTAAAAAAGGCTACTATGCATCACGCGTAGCAGCCTTCTATAATTTATATATTTAACCAAACAATAAAATTACTTATTCAGAATAGCCAGAGTATCGCTGGCAATCATCAGCTCTTCATCAGTTGGGATAACAGCTACTGTCACTTTGGAGTCATCGGCAGAAATAATAGCTTCTTCTCCACGAACCTTGTTCTTTTCAAGGTCAATCTTCACACCCATGAATTCCAAACCTTCACAAACTTCAGAACGGCAATTGGCTTGATTTTCACCTACACCGCCAGTGAACAGGATGATGTCTACACCACCTAGAGCGGCAGCATATGCACCAATATATTTCTTGATGCGGTAGAAATACATCTTTTCAGCCAAAATAGCTTTCGGATTTCCGGCAGCAACAGCGGCTTCCAGTTCGCGCATATCGCTGGATACACCTGAAACGCCTAATACACCACTCTTCTTGTTTAGTAAGTTGGATACGCCGGTTGCATTTAATCCTTCTTTTTCCATGATGAAAGTAACGGCGCCTGCATCGATGTCACCACTACGAGTTCCCATTACAAGACCTTCCAATGGGGTCAGCCCCATACTGGTGTCTATACATTTACCATCTTTGATAGCTGAAATGGAACCACCGTTACCGATGTGGCAAGTGATAATTTTCTTTCCTTTCGGATCAACGCCAAGGAATTCGCATACACGTTGTGAAACATAGCGATGAGAAGTTCCATGGAAGCCATAACGGCGCACACCGTATTTTTCATACAGTTCGTATGGAATGGCATACATATATGCATAGTCGGGCATTGTTTGATGGAATGCCGTATCAAATACACCTACTTGGGGAACGTTGGGCAGAATGGCAGAAACAGCATTCACACCTTTCAGGTTAGCCGGGTTATGAAGCGGGGCTAAATCGTTGCAAGCGATAAAAGCATCCAGTACTTCTTTATTCAGCAATACGGATTCGCTGAAACGTTCTCCGCCATGTACCATACGGTGACCTACTGCGTTGATTTCATCCAATGACTTGATTGCGCCATATTCCGGGCTCACCAATGTATTCAGAATGAACTCGATACCTGCGGTATGTTCTGGGATGTCTTTTTCTAATATTTTCTTTTTTCACCGTTGGGCAAAGTCAGTTTCAGGAAAAGAGCCTACCAAGCCGATTTTTTCTATACCGCCCTGTGCCAGGACTTCTTTGGTAGTCATATCAAATAATTTATATTTAATAGAAGAACTACCGCAATTGAGCACTAATATTTTCATGATGTTGTTGTTTTTTGGAGAATGATTATTTGTTTTCTTTAGCGGCAATTGCTTGATTGGCAGTAATGGCAATCATCTTATAAACATCGTCGATAGAGCAACCGCGTGACAGGTCATTCACCGGACGAGCGATACCTTGCAGGATCGGGCCGATAGCGGTAGCGTGTCCCAGACGTTCTACTAATTTATAAGAAATATTACCTACTTCCAGACAAGGAACAACCAATACGTTTGCCTTACCTGCAATTTCTGATCCCGGGGCTTTGCTTGCACCGATGTGCGGAACCAAAGCTGCATCAGCTTGCAGTTCACCGTCAATCTTCAAATCGGGAGCCATTTCCTTAGCGATTGCCAAAGCTTCCACCACTTTATCTACCACTTCATGTTTGGCAGAACCCTTGGTTGAAAAACTTAACATAGCTACGCGAGGATCAATTCCGGCAACAGCTTTGGCGGTCTGAGCGGTACAAACTGCAATTTGAGCCAGTTGGTTGGCATCCGGTACCGGGGTTACAGCAACGTCACCCATTACGATTACACCGTTATTTCCGTATTCGGGAGCATGAGTAAGCAACAGCATGGCACCGGATACGCAAGTGATACCCGGAGTAGTCTTGATAATCTGTAAAGCGGGACGAAGTACGTTACCTGTTGTGTTGCGTGCGCCGGCCAACTGTCCGTCGGCATCACCAGCCTTGATAATGAGACATCCTAGATACAGCGGATCGACAACCAGTTTGCGGGCCTCTTCGATGGTCATACCTTTTTTCTTGCGGAGTTCGCACAGCAATTGTGCATACTCTTCTTTTTTCGGGTGGTCTGTGGGATCGATAATAGTGGCTTTACCGATGTTCCCTAACCCCCATTGTTTAGCCAGGCTCATGATTTCATCGGGGTTTCCCAATAAAATAAGGTCGGCAACACCGTCTGTCAATATTTGGTTGGCAGCTTTTAAAGTACGTTCTTCTGTTCCTTCCGGAAGAACAATGCGCTGTTTGTTTGCTTTCGCGCGCTCAACGATTTGAGAAATTAAATCCATGATAATATATTAATTATGTACGTTCTAAAGACGAGTGTTGTTTTTCACGATGCAAAATTAGCTAATTTTGCAATATCTACATTGCAAAATCAATATTATTTTTGGTTTAAAGTATGCTAAAAGTGTATGTTATTGAACACCAAACGGGATGTTTCCTTAACTTTGCGCAGTTTTCAATAAGTATTTAATAAATTTATAAGGTATGATTCGTCAGTGCGCCATTTTATTTGGCTGTTTGGCTTTGGGTGAATTGATTGTTTTTTTGACGGGTATCAAGCTGCCGTCCAGTATTATAGGAATGCTGTTACTCACCCTTTTTCTCAAATTGGGTTGGATAAAACTGCAATGGGTGCAGGGGCTGTCCGATTTCTTGGTTGCTAATCTGGGCTTTTTCTTCGTTCCGCCCGGTGTGGCACTGATGCTTTATTTTGATGTCATTGAAGCACAGTTTTGGCCGATAGTAATTGCGACAGTGGTCAGTACGGTTTTGGTACTGGTCGTAACAGGATGGGTTCACCAATTAGTTAGAAAATCAAATGGAATATTTAGAAAATAAGTTCTTTTTGCTGGCATTCACCTTCGGGGTGTTTTTTTTGTCACGTGTCTTGCAGAAAAAGACTGGATGGGTGGTGTTAAACCCGATCCTGCTTACCATTGCCGTGTTGATTCTGTTTTTGAAATTTACCGGTATCAGTTATGAAACATATAATGAAGGAGGTCACCTGATTGAATTTTGGTTGAAACCAGCGGTGGTAGCGTTGGGCGTGCCACTTTATTTGCAGTTGGAGATGATAAAGAAACAGTTGCTTCCTATTGTCATTTCACAGTTGGCAGGTTGTTTGGTGGGATTGGTGGCCGTGGTGGTCATTGCCAAATTGCTGGGAGCCACTCCGGAGATTATTTGTTCATTGGCTCCTAAATCTGTGACTACTCCTATCGCTATGGAGGTTTCGAAAGCCACGGGAGGAATTCCGTCTTTGACGGCCGCTGTTGTGGTGGTAGTCGGTCTGTTCGGGGCGGTGTTCGGTTTCAAGGTACTTCGGGTAGGTCATGTGGGGAGTCCTATTGCGCAAGGTCTTTCTATGGGTACGGCTACTCATGCGGTAGGTACTTCTACAGCAATGGAAATCAGTGGGAAATATGGAGCATACGCTAGTCTGGGATTGACTTTGAACGGAATTATGACAGCGATTTTCACACCGACAATTCTTAGATTATTAGGTGTGATTTAACAAAAAAGCTGTTATCTTTGTTATATATAGAAAATCATCACAGATTATAGAGGATTGATTTGATTTTCAATAGGTATGGTCATTGGGGTGAGCATTGCTTATAAAAAGTCTATCCGCATTTAGTAGTAACAGAGCATTCTTACAGCAGTCTGATAACTATTGTCACTTTGAATGAAATGAAGATTCTGTGATTTGTGGTGAGAAAACAAGCAACCCATATTTTATGATAGAATTTAAAGATATAACTTTAGCGGATAAAGACTTGATACAGTCCTTTACCTTAGGCAGTTTGCGTCGTAATTGCGACTTGTCGTTTGCCAATCTGTGTAGTTGGATTTTCCTGTACCAGACTAAATATGCCGTGATGGATAATTACCTGTTGCTGCGTTTCTATGCGGGAGAAGAATTGGCCTACATGATGCCCGTCGGAACTGGAGATGTGAAACCAGTTCTTGAAGCATTGATAAAGGATGCTGAAGAGATGGGGGCAAAATTGCGTATGCTGGGGGTATGCGTGGGGATGAAAGCAGATATAGAGGCGGCGATGCCCGGACGTTTCACTTTTACAGAAGACCGGGATTACTTTGATTATATCTACTTGCGTACTGACCTGGCAACCTTGAAAGGAAAGAAGTTTCAAGCCAAACGTAATCATATCAACAAGTTCAAGAAGCAGTATCCTGATTATGAATACAAACCGTTGACTCCAGATCTGGTTCCCGAATGTTTGAAGCTGGAAGAGGAATGGTGTCGTGCCAATAACTGCGAGGAACAATTGGCATTGGGGGCAGAACGTAAGTCCATGACATATGCCTTGAACCATATGGAGGCGTTGGGTTTGACGGGCGGCGTGCTTCATGTCAACGGGAAGATTGCCGCTTTTACATACGGTGCTCCCATCAATCATGAAACATGGGATACTTGTGTTGAAAAGGCGGATACGGGAATAGAAGGGTCGTATGCCATGATTAACTATGAATATGCAAATCATATCGACGAACAATATATATATGTAAACCGCGAGGAAGACCTTGGTCTGGAAGGTTTGCGCAAAGCAAAACTTTCTTATCAGCCCGTTATTTTACTCGAGAAATGTATAGCAGAGCTCAATGACTACAAAGGATGAAGTGAAAACATTATGGAACTCTGCTTCAATGATAGCGATGAGTTTACCGACTTATATTTCAAGATGAGATATAAGGATGAAGTGAACAGGGTGATTCGTGAAGACGGAAAGATTATTTCCGCATTGCAGATGATACCTTATCCTATGACTTTTTGTGATGAGGTGATTTCTACTTCGTATATATCGGGTGCTTGTACGCATCCGGATTACAGGAAGCATGGAGCCATGAAACGCCTGCTGAAGGAAACACATCGGTGTATGTATGAAGATGGAGTTTTGCTGGCTTCGTTGATTCCTGCAGAGGAATGGTTGTTCGGTTATTATGCCAGGTCGGGATATGCTCCAGTTTTTGGGTATGCGGTTGAGCAGGTAAGGGTAGACAGATTACGCCCTGCGCCCGGTTGCCGGATAGAGGTATGCGAATTTCCCGGTGTGGAACATTATCATTATTTTGATTCCCGTATGCATGGACGCAGGAGTTGCATTCAGCATCCTAAAGAAGATTTTCTGGTTATTATGGCCGATTTAAGACTGGGTAATGGTAAATTGCTGGTTGCCTGGGAAGCGGATAAAATAGTGGGGATGGCATTTACGGTAATGGGGGATGATACATTATATATAAAGGAATTGCTGGCAGATACGGATGCGGTGCAGGATACTTTATTGTATGAAGCGGCCCATATATATAAGGTACAGCGTATGGATTATTTCATTCCGTCGTCTGCCGATACTTTGTTTTTGGGGATGGCAAGAGTTATCCGTGCAGAGGAGTTGTTGAAGGTTTTCGCCCATAAGTATCCGGCATCCGAACTTTATATACATATTGAGGGAGATGAAGCGATTCAGGAGAATAACGGCTATTATACGGTACGGGATGGTTTCTGTTTTCGTGAGAGAGTACCGGAAAAAAAATATCACACTTATACGTTGGATGGTTTTACCCGGTTGTTACTGGAAGCGGAGCATCCTTATATGAGTTTGATGCTGAATTGATCTTTATTACTGGTTGCCTAGGTTGAATTTCTATGTTTAAGATTGATAATCAGTGGAGTAAAAATCCGGATAGGTTATTAGTCTTCTTTTGTCAGAATACGTTCCAGCTCTTCTGCAGTCAGTCTGAGATGGAATTGTCCTTTATAAGCCACGGATATGCCACCTGTTTCTTCTGAAACGATAATGGCCAATGCATCTGTTTCCTGCGATACGCCCATGGCAGCCCGATGCCTTAATCCCAATTCTTTAGGGATATTCAAGTCGTGAGATACCGGGAGAATACAACCGGCTGCTTCTATCCGTTTATGGCGGATAATCATGGCTCCGTCATGTAATGGACTGTTTTTGAAGAAAATATTTTCTATCAGTCGTTGGTTCACATTGGCGTTGATAATTTCTCCTGTACGGATGATGTCATTCAGAGGTACACTTTTTTCGATGACAATCAGTGCCCCCACCTTCCCTTTGCTCATGCTCATACAGGCAAGTACAATCGGCATAATATCCGCTTTTTCCGTCTTTTCCTGCTTGTTTCCCGTCAGGAAGCGGAAAAAACGTCCCAACTGTTTATGCGAGCCCAGTGTGACAAGGAACCGGCGTATATCATCCTGAAAAAGAATAATCAGGGCTAGGACACCTACACTGACTAATTTATCGAAGATAGACCCTAGCAGTTTCATTTCCAAAACCTGAGATACAATCAGCCAGATACCTATAAATACCAGGATACCGATGAAGATATTGATAGAACCCGAATCTTTCATCAGACGGTAAGTCTGATAAAGCAGATAGGCTACCAGCAGGATATCGATGAGGTCTTTTATACTAAAATCAATAAACATCTTTCTAGAATTAAAAATTGAAAATTAAGAATTAAAAGGCAGCGGAGTCTTTCATCTTCTGTACTATCTTCACGGTTTCTACAGCAGCTTTTACATCGTGCACTCTGAGAATATCCGCTCCTTTTAGTAGGGAAATGGTATCCAGCACTGTTGTTCCGTTCAAGGCATCATCAGGGGTTCCGCCTAGCAGCTTGTAAATCATTGATTTACGTGATATGCCGACCAGTAACGGTAGTTCGAACAGGCTGAATTCTTCCAAATGATTCATCAACTGGTAATTATGTTCCACTGTTTTTCCGAAACCGAAACCAGGATCCAGAATAATATCTTTTACTCCTAAGTCGCGTAATTTCTGTACTTTTTCCGAGAAATAGAGAAAGACTTCTTTCAACAGATTGTCATAATGCGGATTCATTTGCATATTTTGCGGCGTGCCTTGCATATGCATAATAATATAAGGTACTCCCAGCCTGGCAACATGTCGAACATCTGCGGGTCCATTTCTCCGGCGGCAATGTCATTGATGATTGCCACTCCGTACTCCTCTACACACATCCGGGCTACATCCGCACGGAAAGTGTCCACGGACACCACACAACCGGGATGATAGCGATTGATGATTTCCAGTCCGGTACGCAGACGGCGCATCTCTTCTTCGGGGCTGATGTGCTCGGCATTGGGACGTGAGGAATAGGCACCTATATCAATGATGGAAGCTCCTTCTTCTATTATTTGGGAGGTACGGTTGATAATATCTTTTTCCGTTTGCTGCCGGCTGCCGGCATAGAAAGAATCGGGTGTACATTCAGGATTCCCATTACTTGCGGATGGGAGAGATCCATCAGTTTCCCATTAACATTAATATATTTGACGGTTTTGGTTTCCATTGTTTACGGCTTGTCATTTAGGTCGTACAAAAGTACGCACAATTCTTGAGTTTTTGTTATTTCATGAACTATTTTTCAGTTATCTTTGTTGCAACTTAATTTAAAAGCAAAGCGAAAGATGGATATTTCAGCTTTATATAAGTGTTTTACGGAATGCGGCAAGGTAACTACCGACAGCCGTAACTGCCCCGAGGGCTCTATGTTCATAGCTCTGAAAGGGGAAACATTCAATGGAAATGCATACGCGCTTCAGGCGCTGGAAAAAGGTTGCCAGTATGCCGTAGTAGATGAAAAAGAATATGCCGCCGATGGGCATCCGCGTATCTTGTTAGTAGACGATTGCTTGAAAGCATTGCAGGAACTGGCTAATTATCACCGGCATAAAATGGGTACCCGAATCATCGGCATCACGGGAACCAATGGGAAGACTACTACCAAGGAATTGATAGCCTCAGTGCTGCAAAAAAGATATGAAGTGCTTTATACACAGGGTAACTTGAATAACCATATCGGTGTTCCTCTGACTTTGCTGAGGCTGACTCCCGAGCATGAACTGGCTGTCATCGAGATGGGAGCGAACCATCCGGGTGAAATCAAGGCACTGACCCGTATTGTAGAACCGGATTACGGTATGATCACTAATGTGGGTAAGGCGCATTTGGAAGGCTTCGGGTCTTTTGAAGGGGTCATCAAGACTAAAGGTGAGTTGTATGAGCATCTGCGTTACAATGGCAAGCATATTATTTTCATAGACAAGGACAATGAGTATCTCACAGCTATCTCTCAGGGCCTTACCCGTATTTGTTATGGTATGGAAGGAGGAGAGGGACTTTATATCAGCGGCAAGCTGGGCGCTTGTGCTCCGTTTCTTTCGTTTGAGTGGGAACACGAGGGACAGAAGTTCGAGGTGAATACCCACCTTATCGGCAGTTATAACATGAAGAATGCATTGGCCGCCATTACGGTGGGCCGGTTCTTCAGTGTACCGTCCCGGCAGATTTGTGAGGCACTGGAGGCATATGTTCCTCATAATAACCGTTCGCAATTGACGGAAACCACGGATAATAAACTGATAGTTGATGCATACAATGCGAATCCTACCAGTATGATGGCGGCTTTGGAGAATTTCCGGTTGATGAATGTCGCTCATAAAATGGTTATTCTGGGTGATATGAAAGAACTGGGAGAAACCAGTCATGAGGAACATCAGAAGATTGCGGATTATCTGGATGAATGTAAATTTGACCGGGTACTTTTGGCAGGAGAGGAGTTTGGCAAAGTGATTCCGTCCTTTGAACATTTTAAAGATGTGGTTGCATTGAAAGAGTCGTTGGAAAGATATAAGCCGAAAGGATATTATATTCTGATTAAAGGTTCCAACAGTATGAAGTTGAGCCAGCTTCAGGAAATATTATAGTTAACCGGTTGGCAGTTTCATTCACAGTAGGAGGATGAATGTGTCAAAAGTCCAAAGTAACTATTAAATGTGCTGTTTGCACCTGTATAGGTATATTGTCCCACCTGGGTGGAACTGCCATTTCACAAAGGTGGAACTACGCTCTCACCAGGGTGAAATGCCCATTTCATCCGGGTGGGATTTCTATATATGCTGCATGGAAACATGAATGGCAAAGATCCTTTGGGGAATGATCCTTCACATAGTCTGCCTCTATGGTAAATGTAATCATAGAATCTTTCTTCTTTATTATTTCTCTGAATTTTTCTTTAAAATAGATATAATAATCGGTTTTGACCGTTTTCTGACTCCTTCCTGCCGAATTATTATCCCGTGTTATTACAGAAATCAGTTACTTTGCAATGTTATCAATAGAATTGCTATGAGGAACTTATTTCTACTAATCGCATTATGCTGTGTGGCTTTTTCTGTTCGTGCCCAACGTCTGGTTGAAGTGGGGAAAGGCTTTAGCAGTACTTCGGTAAATACTACTGTATTCCGTAATAACTCCATTGTGACGCATGGAAACACACAATACATTTCTTATTATGACGCTGAAGGATGGCTGATGTTAGGCAAACGCCGTCTGGGCACTGGGGAATGGATTTTGCACCGTTCCCAATACAAAGGACATGTAAAAGATGCACATAACATTATCAGTATGATGGTGGACGGCGACGGCTATCTTCATCTTTCTTTTGACCACCACGGACATAAACTGAACTATTGCCGCAGCATTGCCCCCGATACACTTGTTTTGGGAGATAAAGAGCCGATGATAGGCAACGAAGAAGAAGATGTGACCTATCCTGAATTTCATTTGTTGGCTGATGGCGGTTTGCTTTTTGTATATCGCTCGGGCGCTTCCGGAAGAGGAAATATGGTAATGAACCGATATGATGTGAAATCCCGTAAGTGGGAGCGTGTGCAGGATGTCCTTGTAGATGGAGAAAACGAGCGGAATGCCTATTGGCAGTTGTATGTGGACCAATCAGGAACCATCCATCTTTCTTGGGTGTGGCGTGAAACCTGGCATGTGGAAACCAACCATGACTTATGCTACGCCCGTTCTTTTGACGGAGGTAGAACCTGGTATAAGACCAACGGACAGAAGTATGAGCTTCCTATCCGCCTGGGCAATGCCGAATATGCCTGCCGTATTCCTCAGAATGCCGAACTGATAAACCAGACCAGTATGAGTACGGATGCCGGAGGTCATCCGTACATCGCTACCTACTGGCGCAATCCCGATAGTGATGTTCCCCAATACCGCATCGTTTGGCATGATGGCGTGAACTGGCACAACCGACAGGTTTCCGAACGCAAGACCCCTTTCTCACTCAAAGGGGGAGGAACCAAGATGATTCCCATGTCCCGTCCCCGGATGGTGGTGGACAATGGAGAAGTGTACTATCTGTTCCGTGACCAGGAGCGTGGAAGCAAAGTTTCCATGTACTATACCAAAGACATACAGTTTGGTGAATGGCACGTGAAAGACCTGACGGATTTTGCCGTAAATGCGTGGGAACCCAGTCATGACACGGAGTTATGGAAAATGAAGAAGCAACTTCATATTTATGTACAGGATACCCGACAGGGAGATGGCGAGAAGCAGGTGGAAACAGAACCGCAAATGGTTTATGTGTTGGAATTGTAAATAATGTGCTGATTTGCCAATGACCATGCGGCATATAGCGCAAGCACATTAACACATTAGTAAATTGGCAAATTGATAAATTATTAATATGATGAACAAATTATTGAAACAAACCCTTGTTTGTGCAGGTACCTTGCTGCTTTCCATGCAGGTTGCCGCCAAACCTTCTTCCGAAGCCAAGGAAGTACGGGATTATAGACAAGGTAAACACTTATTGGCAAACGCATAACAAGCCCGAAGTCCGTTCGTTTTGGGACAATGCCGCTTACCACACCGGAAACATGGAGGCATACTTTCTGACCGGTAATGAAAACTACCGTGCATATTCTGAAGCCTGGGCTATACACAATGAATGGAAGGGAGCCAAGGAAAAGGATAAGTCTAAATGGAAATACTCTTACGGTGAGAGTGATGAATATGTATTGTTCGGAGATTATCAGGTTTGTTTTCAGACATATATCGACCTTTATACTATTCTTCCGGACAACTATAAGATAGCCCGTGCCCGTGAAGTGATGGAGTATGAGATGAGTACACCCAATCATGATTACTGGTGGTGGAGCGACGGTCTGTATATGGTAATGCCTGTCATGACCAAACTGTATAAGGTGACGGGTAATCATCTCTATTTGGATAAATTGTATGAATATATTGTATATTCGGACAGTATCATGCTCGATCGGGAAACCGGTCTGTATTATCGGGATGCCAAATATGTTTATCCTAAACACAAGACTTCCAGCGGAAAGAAGGACTTTTGGGCACGTGGTGACGGATGGGTGCTTGCCGGACTGGCGAAGGTGCTGAAAGATCTTCCCGCTGATTACGAGCATCGTTCTTTTTTCGTAAACAAGTATGTGAAACTGGCCGAAGCAGTCGCAGCCATCCAGCAACCGGAAGGCTATTGGACCCGTAGCATGATGGATCCCACTCATGCTCCGGGACCGGAAACCAGCGGAACGGCTTTCTTTACTTACGGTTTCCTTTGGGGAATCAATAATGGCTATCTGGATGAGGCTGTGTACAAACCGGTGATAGATAAAGCATGGAACTATTTGACAAAGACTGCTTTGCAGAAGAATGGCAAGATTGGTTACGTACAGCCGATTGGTGAGAAGGCCATTCCGGGACAAGTAGTCGATGCTGATTCTGAAGCTAATTTCGGGGTAGGTGCTTTTCTATTGGCTGCTTGTGAATATGTCCGTTATCTGGAAGCTCCTGAAAATCAGGATCGCGCCTACTGGTGCAATTTGCTTTATAAGATGGCAGCTCCCGTACTGAGCAATATGGCGGAAGGTAATCTGAAAAAGAATATGCTGGTAGAGGTGAGCCCTAATTGGGATGGACGTAACAAAGGGGTGACTTATATGGAAACCTTCGGACGCCTTATGGCAGGTGTCGCTCCCTGGCTGACACTTCCCGATGATGATACGGAAGAGGGACAGATGCGCAAGCAACTCCGTGAATGGGCATTGAAAAGCTATGCCAATGCGGTGGACCCTGCCAATCCCGATTATCTGTTGTGGAGAGGACACGGACAGGCCTTGGTGGATGCGGCATACGTGGCCGAAAGTTTTCTACGTGCTTACGACCAGCTTTGGATGCCTTTGGATGACACAACCAAGAAACGTTATTTTGAAGAATTTACCCAGTTGCGCCGTGTGGACCCGCCTTACACCAACTGGCTGCTGTTTTCTTCTACCATCGAGAGTTTCCTGGCAAAGGCAGGAGCGGAATGTGACGAATATCGTATCAATTCGGCTATCCGCAAGGTGGAGGAATGGTACACGGGAGATGGCTGGTATGCGGACGGCCCTTCTTTCGCTTTCGACTATTATAGCAGTTATGTCTTCCATCCCATGTATCTGGAAACGTTGCAGGGCATGAAGGATGCAGGGAAATACACTCGTATTCATTATAAAAAATATTATGACCGCGCCTTGAAACGTGCCAGGAAATTCAGCCTTGTACTGGAACGCTTGATTTCTCCTGAGGGTACTTTCCCCGGTATTCGGCCGTTCCATTCCTTACCGTTTGGCCACTATGCAACCCTTGGCGCTGATGGCTTGGTATCAGCAGTTGCCCGAAGGGGTGAGCAACGGACAGGCGCGTGCCGCACTGACTTCTGTGATGCACCGGATGTATGACAACACCGAGAACTTCAATGAGGCGGGATTCCTGACCATCGGTTTTGCAGGCCGTCAGCCCAATGTGGCGGATTGGTACACCAATAACGGCAGTCTTTATATGACATCACTGGCATTCCTTCCGCTGGGGCTTCCTGCCGCACATCCGTTCTGGACAGATGCCGCACAACCTTGCACACAAGCCAAGGCATGGGGCGGACAGCCTTTCCCGAAAGACCATCACTGGAGTGATGATATACCCACTTGGGATTTATTCTGATTGCTTTTAAATCCGAACGCCGCAGATGATACGAAGTTGTTTTTATACTTATCCGTATCATCTGCGTTGTTCGTGTTTAAAAAATAAAGCTTTGTGTCATCTGTATCTGAAAATGGCAAAAAGATAGTAGCTTTGCATCCATGAAAACAAAACTTCTCCCTATTCTGAGATATATAGTACTTGCATTGTAAGGGGGGAGAAACGATGCGTGTCAAAGTTCGGTCGGTCTGAAAATATCTGATTGCTTTGGTTTTCAAAGCGTTAGAACGGGGTAGGAGTGAGCTGGGTGGAAAAACGAAGCGTTTACATCGCTTTACATCGAGCTTACATTTGAACCTTGTTTGAACGCCGTTCAAATGAATCTCTTTACATTAGGAGTGGAGTAGGGGAGAATTCAGGCAGTATGGTATTATTTCACTCCGATGCTTTGCCCAGGCCATACTTCCATATACAAAGATAACCAAATGGTGTAATTTATGCAAGTGGAGTAGGGGAGCGCTTCGCTTCTCTCCTATTTTTATTTATTAAAATTATTCCATATAGCTGATATTTGGTATATTTGCAGTGAAATAAATACTATATATCATGAGTAAAGTTATCCATGTACATTTGATTTTTGAGAAAAAGAACATCTACTTTGGTAGTATATCGGCCATTTTTGAAACTCTGACGGAGAAACAGGTCGGAATCACTAAGAGTAGTCTTTTACATGCTGGACTGGTTGATGACATTGCCAAATACACGAAACGTGCAATGATTATTCAGTCTCGCTTGATAACATGTACCAGAAAGGGATAAAATGCCTTAGAACGCAATTAAAAGCCGCAAAAGCGGCTTTTTTTGCCCTTATAAGTGTCAAACTATGATGGAAGGCTGTATTTATCCGTTTGAACGCTTTGAACGTCTTAAAAAGTGGAAAGGTTATTCACTTGCTTATTCATTTGGTTATTCATTTAAGCTATTACAAAAACGAAATGTTTTGATTGCTTATTCATTTGGTTATTCATTTTTGTGCCTATTTTGTTCTAATAAAACGGGGAAATATCTTTTTTTTATTTGGTATTCATCGGTTTTTATAATATTGTAGGGGGTAAATTGTATATAGATAATATTTATTTACTCCCCTGTATTTTTATATATTCTGCTGTAAAATAGTGATTTAACTGTTTTTACCTCCCTTTCCCCATAAAACACGTTTTAGATGGCATTGGCAACCGTAGAATCGCTTGCATCCGAAACACGCCCCGACTTGTCCTGTTTAAGTTGTGTAATTGTCTGTTTGAGCATCCCTATTTCCTCTGCCATTTCTCGAATGGTGGAGTCTTTTTCCCTTAAAACATCCAGAAGCTCCCTAAAATTATTGTTAGCTGTTTCTGGAGGAGCTGTTTCCGTTACTACTGGTGTAATTTTTTCGGCTTCTATATCTTTTAAAAGAAAGTCGTCGATTGATATTCTAAAAAACTTAGATATTTCACATAACAAACTCAATTTAGGTTCTGTATTACCCAGTTCATAGTTTGACATTGTACCTTTTTTGATGCCCAGAAACTCAAATTCATCTAATTTAAGTCCCCTACTCTCCCTTAGATATCTAAGATTCTTAGAAAAAACGCTCATAAATCTAAATTATTTGGATTAACACTTTGTTGTCTAAGAAACTTAGACTATATTTGCCGCGTGATTAAAGTTTAAACACGCCCCAAGCTACAAAAAAGGCTTGAGGTAACAATGAGAATTTAAAAAGAAGCAAAATGGAAGTAAAATTTAAAAAGGGACAAAGTGTGAGAATCACCAAGAGAAATGGTGAGATCATTGATGGTATAGTTCGTGACTGGGATTATAACATTTGTACGTTCGTGCGGGAATATAATATCGATTATATGAAAAATGGTCAGGTTTGGACTGTAATATGTGTTCCGGAGGATGCGATAAAGGAGCTTTAATAATTTTCTCGGGCAGTTAGTTCAGCTGGTAGAACAAACTAAACTCCTATAATGGAGAGGTTATGGTCCGCGGTTCGAATCCGCGACTGCCCACTACGATAATTTAAATATTAGATAGTATGAAAGAACGAATAGTTGTAGAATACGGTGAGGTGAATAAAATTGCCGAACTGATGGGCTGTACAAACGTGATGGTGAGTCATGCGCTTGCCTTCCGTAAGAACAGCAAACTGGCCCGTTCCATTCGTAAGCTCGCCATTGAGCGCGGTGGATCCAAAGTAGGTGGTAATCCTCAAAATACAAGTAGCCATGAAAAATGATTTGATGACATTGTTCAGCGACCAGCTGCACTGGTTTGCTCGTCTGAAACGAAAACAGCGCTTTTGCGTGCTTTACTTCTGTATGAGTTTCGGGATCCTGCTCTCTATTTTTTTTATTAATCCGCTGCTGGAACTTCTCGTAGTGTTGAATTTCGGGATCTCCGTGCGGCTGCTGAAGAAGCATGTCCCTTTGAATGATTTAGAGGATTGATAATCAAGCTGGGAGATGGAATACTTTGATAATATATTGTGTGTAACTTACAAAGAGTTGCTGGATATAATGCCCAAAGGCACTTTGAATAGCCAGCTGTCCCGAGAAAAACTGGATGTCGTTTCCCGTGGCGGTGGTGAAAATAATCCGGCTCTGTATGCCTATTCCTCCCTTCCCGAGAAATACAAGAAACGTTGGGTTGAGCGTCATGGCGAACCCGAGAAACAAATGAGACAGGAAATGATCCGTAACATAGTGAAGAAAGACGAGAAGGCCGAGAACTTTTTCGAGGATTACCGTTACGACAAGAACGGTGAGATGGTCGCTCTTCCCGAGGATGTGAAGAAGGAATACACCTGGAACGCTTCGGTGCTGAACGCGTTGATGGAAGAGTTCAAACGCTTGAGTTCATCCAATAACAAGCTGACCGGTTTCCGCCGTAACCTTTGGGAACTTCTGCTTGTCACGAGTGAGGAATGGCGTCCGGTGTACGGGCACAGTCTTCCGGGCAGTGTGGGGCGTTTGAAAGCCCTGATAAACAAGTTCCGTCCCGACAACTACGGTGTGCTTGTGAGCGGTAAATACGGCAACAGCAACACGCTGAAGATCGAGGAGGACGGCGGGCGTTACCTTGTAGCATTGAAACGCAGCCGCGTTCCGGTTTATACTGACATGGAGATCTTCGAGGAGTACAACCGTGTCGCTCCGGAACGTGGCTGGAAGCCCCTGAAGAGTCCCCGCAGCCTCCGCGAATGGTTCAACAGCCCGCGTGTCGAACCTCTGTGGTACGATGCCGTTTATGGGGAAATGAAGGCACACCAGCGTTATGACCGCAAGCACCGGACCATCCTTCCGGGCCGTCGTGACAGCCTCTGGTATGGTGACGGTACGAAGTTGAACCTCTACTATCGTGATGAGAACGGAAATAAGTGCACTACAAGCGTGTATGAGGTGGTGGATGCCTATAGTGAAGTTCTGCTCGGTTATTACATCAGCGACAACGAGGACTATATCGCCCAGTACCATGCTTTCCGCATGGCTATCCAAACGAGCCGGCACAAACCTTACGAGATCGTGTGCGACAATCAGGGCGGTCATAAGAAGAATGCGGCGCTGGGCCTTTTCTCGAAGATCAGCCGTATCCACCGCCCGACAGCTCCGTATAATGGCGAATCTAAGACGATTGAGAACATTTTCTACCGCTTCCAGAGCCAGGTATTGAAGAAACGTTTCGGTTTCACCGGGCAGAATATTACGGCAAAGAGAGATACAAGCCGTCCGAACCTGGAATTCATCAACGCGAACATCGACTCCCTTCCCACACTGGAGGAGCTGAAGGAGCAGTATGCCGCTTCCCGTGAGCAGTGGAACTCAATGAAACACCCTGCCACCGGCATCTCCCGGATTGAGATGTACAATACCAGCGTGAACGAGGCTACCGATGCGGTAAGTGTGTCGGATATGGTGGAGATGTTCTGGTACACGACCGAGAAACCGTCGCTGTTCACCGCCAACGGTATCGAGATCACGGTACAGGGAAAGAAATACCCTTACGAGGTTTTCTCCGCCCCCGGTGAGCCTGATCTGGAATGGCGCCGGCGTAACACCTACAAGAAGTTCTATGTCCAGTACGATCCTTATGACATGAGCAGCGTACGTCTGCTGTACAAGGATAAGGGCGGAGCGATGCGCTTCGAGTGTGTGGCTTCGTTCCCGCTGATGATCCACCGTGCCCAGCAGGAGCAGACGGAAGCCGAGAAACGTTTCATCCGCGCCCAGCAGGAGGCCGTCATCAACGAGCGTATAAACCGCCAGGTCGTTGCCAAGGACATCGAGTACGAACATGGTGTCGCACCGGAACAGAACGGTCTGCGTACCCCTGACCTGAAAGGGCTCGGAAAGGAGGCGCAACGCCAGATTGACCGCCGCACAAGAAAATACAGCCAGCCGCCCCGTCCTTCCATCGGCCGAGACATGAAAGTCATCAGCAACGTGACATGGGACAGCTTTGAGAAGAAGGAAGTGAGCATCCGCAAGGTGGTCGGGAAATTATAAGGAACAGATTTATAACAAGATAAAAAATATTGATTATGGAAATTACAATGAAAGAAAAGGACGCCATCAGTGAGAGCCTCCGGGCTTACGTGGCGAAATACCCGAGCCAGACGAAGGCTGCTGGCAGCCTGAAGGGGGTTAGTGTAGGTACTGTTAGCAATATCCTGAACGGCCGTTATGAGAATATCAGCGACGAGATGTTCCGTAATGTCGCCTCGCAGGTCGGTGGTGTAAGCGCTACCGGCTGGCAGATCGTGGAGACCGGTGCTTACCAGGAGATCACGGCTGTACTCTCCGACGCGCAACGCTGGCGCAATGTTACCTGGGTGACCGGCGAGGCCGGTTGTGGCAAGAGTACCACCGCCCGTGTTTACCTCCAGGAGCATAAGGAGGTTTTCTATATCCTCTGCTCTGAGGACATGAAGAAAGGTGACTTTGTCCGCGAGATCGCCCGTACGGTCGGAATCCGGACCGAAGGGTATAATATCCGTGAGGTGTGGGGGCTTATATTGGATGACATCATCCAGATGGACGCGCCCCTGCTGGTGTTCGACGAGGCGGACAAGCTGACCGAACCGGTGTTCCACTACTTCATCAGCCTGTACAACAAACTGGAGGAGAAATGCGGCGTCGTGTTTTTGAGTACCGATTATATTGCCAAAAAGCGCATCAGCAACGGTCTGCGGTACCAGAAGCCCGGCTACAAGGAGTTCTACAGCCGTATCGGACGGAAATTTTATGAGCTGGAGCCTACGGACGTGAACGACGTGTTTGCGATCTGTTCCGCCAACGGTGTGACTGACAGGAAAGACATCGATAAGGTGATAAAGGAGGCTTCGACATGTGACTTTTGATTTGCGGCGTGTGAGGAAGTCCATTCACAAAACGCATGATGGGGAATGACCCCCGTTCAAATACCGTTCAAACGTAATTTTAAGGATATGGAAAACAAATTTGAATACTTTTAAAGATCGACGGTCGCGAGCAGCCTCGCTCCCGAGCGATTACCCAGTCTTGAGGGAATACGAGACGGTGACCGTTTACCGGAATGGTCGCGACTACCCGACGCCCTTGTGGGACAGGAGGACGGCTGGTGGGTTGCCGGCGTTCACATGGAGGTGGGCGGTTCCGGCGGTGGTTTCAACCTGGACGTAAATGGGGACAGTTTGCCACCCGTGAGAATGCCCTTTTTTGTGGGCACTCGGCAGGATGCTCTGCCACGAGAAACTGCGGGGTGCCGCACGGCAGGCCGTACTTGACCGAATTGACAATATCCGACAACTAACACTGTTCTGACTATGGAAGAAGAGAAAAGGATAATAAAAAGCGGGTATGAGACGTGCCTTGAATGTCAGGGACATCCTGAACAAGAAGTATGACGTATTCCCCTTTCGAAAAATGGAAGGATACCTTCGACACCCGGAAGTCCGGGCTGCTGGTTCGTGGGGCAACAGCGGTAACGGTAAGACCTCTCTTTCGTGATGCAGCCTGCAAGGAACTTTGCAAAGGCATCGTGTGGCGTTCAACTCCCTGAGGAAGGAACACACTCTGACAGTCCGTAACCTGCGGCGCTTTTGGTATGGCCAGAGGTAAGCCGCCATTTGGCGTCTTCATCAAGGACATCCCCACCTTGAAGATCCAGGCTCCGCGTCATAAAAGAGTTTCAACATCGTGATCATTGACAGCTTCCAATACACACAGATGACGTATCGTGACTATATCCAGCTGAAGGAGGAGTTTCCGGTTAAGCTGTTTCATTGCCCGTGGCAAGAATGCCCGTGGCAAGGTGATGCGTACAACAGTATGATGCCGACCTGAAGATGTATGGGTGAGGCTACGTCGCTTCAGTAGGGGACGTTATCAGGGGGCCACTGGTGAGAATACAATAATCTGGGAGAAGGGCGCCTATGACTATTGGAATGTGGCGGGACCGAAACAGAAAAAGCAATGAGCAGGATAAAGAAACAGCTGGAGATTTGTCCTCCCGCCTATATGTGTAAAGGGGCCTAACCGTGAGAACTTCGTCAGTACCGGCCACAAAGTGTGGTTACCGCAAGGGCAACGGCTGGTTCTGGGGAACGGAAGAGGGCAGCCGCGAGGACGTGCATGTATCCTGCCCCGTGGCGGCAGCGGTGAGCTGGATGCGATTATAACAGTGGACTGGAAACCTTCAAGCAAGTGAGCCATGAGAAAGGAGTATTACAACTACGTTGTGAAGCTGCCCGTTCTGCTTCATGAACTGTTCCGCGGGAAGGTTGCCGACTATCATTTTTCCGACATGACGGTAGTGATGAACCACCTGGTGAAGTCCACATCGCATGACCGGATGGTGGTGGGGCAGGGCCACCCCTCGGCGCATCCTCCCTGCATGGATCGTATTCCGGACATGTCGTTCTTCTTCCGCCGTCAGGAGAAGTCGGTGCTGTTCTTCGAGATGGATCCGGCCGTTGCCGGCGCAGCCCCTGCAGCGTGCCATCATCGCTGGCGGCTGGGGCAACCGCCAGCGTCTTGTCGTCCGCCTGGTGCGCCTTGCGTTGGTGCGGTGCCGGTGACATTGAACAACCTTTCGATGGAGCTTTACCGCCGAAGGTGTTCCGCCGTCCTGAAAGGCTACCTCCACACATACCTACGTGAGCAATTACCAGTACGTGTTCCTGAAGGAGACGGCCGCCGCCCAGCGCATGAGCGTGGAGGGTATGCTGACGGCTGCCGCCGAGCTGCTGGTGGGGGAACGGATGACGACGGTGCCGGTTACCATATTCCGAGAGTTCGGCCGTATCGCTGACCGCGTGTTCGAGGGTGAGGGCAGCACGCTGAAGGACTTCCGTCGGCAGTGTCTGGTGAGTATCCGCACGAACACCATCGGTCCGGACCGTATCGCCGCCTTCATGGAGAGGCATGGCATCTCCTCCGCCCGTGAGTTCCTGCGCCGTGTGGTCCTCTTCTTTCTGGAGGCACGGTACCTCATTTACCGCAAAGAGGTAGAACTTGGGGAGAGATGACCTTCCGGAGGAAGAGACGGATTGGGAGGAAACTATGTACCATTAAGGCAGTATCAAAAAAGAGATTTCAAAGCGATTTCGATATATAATTATTAACCATTAAAATTTAACTGAAATGATTACAGAAAAACAGAAAGAGGCAGTAAAGGAACTCTGCCAATACGTGGATAACTTTTGTAAGGAAAATAATCTTAGTGCCTTTATGAGCGTTGCGGCAAGTAAGGACCAACCGGACGGGCTTGAGCAGATAGCCGGCTCAATCATTACCGGCAAGACTGAACATATTGTCGGCTCTATTTCCGGGTTGTCAAAGCGAATAAGAATGTCTATATGCTGCTTTCCGTGGGGCTTATGCAGGCCTACACGAGAAAGGCTGACATTAATACTATTCCGTTCGGTGAAAATTTGAATATGAACTGATGAATGCAGCATAAACAGCTATGAGTGAAAATAACAACAAGCAGAAACGTAAACGTGTCTGTCCGCATTGCGGCCGAAAGTTGTGGATGCGTGAGTTCTATCCGTTGAAGAATGGGGGACGGAGTTCCTGGTGTCATGAATGTGTGCTGGTGTACAAGAAGCGTGAACAGTACCGCAAGCACCGGAAGGTTGCTGACGGTACTTTCATGCACCGGACACTGGGACGGCTCGTCGAGCATAAGGGATATTCCACCCGTATCTTTTGGAACGGTAATATGCTTTCCATCATGCGTCGCCACTATCACAATACCCTCAACCGGAGCTGGCTGAAATGCTCGGTGTTTCCGAACGCAGCGTCACCCGGAAGGCCCGAGAGATGGGACTGGAAAAGGACAAAGGTTTTTTGTAGCCTCCCCAGTTAGCCGGGAACATTTGTTGCTGGCAAACGCGAGAAGCAAGGAACTGGGATATCCGGGCGGCTTCACCAAGGGGATGAAGTTTCGGGGGAAACCAGTACACCGGGAGGATAAGAGTTGAATAACATACAGCACGGTCAATATTATGAGTAAAAAATGGTAATTGTGGTCACCGCAGTTGGTGTCCGTAAAGTAGTGGAAAAATGGCTCTGTGAGAATATGACTTGCGAGCTGGTTGTGTCACGTAACGCACGCCATGAGTGTTGTGTGGAAGTCATCTATGATAGCGGAAACCCTTCGGTTTTGCGTACTCTTTCACGCCTGCCGTGGGTGAAATCATAGAGTTGTGCTGATGTGGTATGAATAGTTTGAGTTAATGAAAATCTGAATAGAATGGGCATACTTGAATTTTTCGACCAGTATAAGTGTACAAAAAAATGAAAAAGAGCATCTTCTTGATTATTTGTGTACTATCAGAGTAAAGAGAGTGATTAAGGAAATCAATGACCTTAAAATAAACAAAAAAACAGTATAGCCATGCAGATAGATATCAACACCCGCAAGCAGTTAAATAAACCCGAGAATTATGCGGCGTTTTACAGCCTTTTGAACCGCCTTCCGACATCGGATCGTGACGCACTGAAGGAAAACATCGTTTCCCAGTACACGGGGGGACGTACCACGAGCCTGCGTGACATGACACTGAAGGAATACAGTGCCGCCGTGTCCGCCATGCAGAAGCTGGTACCGCCCACTTATCAGGAACAGCTCCGGAAGATTCTCCGTCAGAAGCGTTCCGCGGTACTGCACCAGATGCAGCTGCTGGGTATCGATACGGCCGACTGGGACCGGGTGAACGCCTTCTGCCGGGACAGCCGTATCGCCGGCAAGGAGTTCCGTGAACTTGACTGTGAGGCGTTGGACACGTTGCAGGTGAAGCTGCGTGCCATCCGCCGTAAACGTGAGAATAAACAACAATAGCAACCATTTAATTTTTTAGCTATGGATTTGAAAGAACAATTAAAAAGCCTGTCCGCCCAGGACAGGAAGGAGCTTTTGAAACAGCTCCAGCAGGAAGAGAAGGAAAGCAAGCGTAACCGGCGCGATGCCTATGAGGGCCTCCGTGCGCAGTTCATGCTTGAAGTGAAGAACCGGCTGCTCCCGGTTGTGGATGACGTGAAGGCGTTCCGCGACTGGGTGGAGAAAGAGGCCGCCGCCTTCCGTGCGGTGATGCGTGAATACGGCCAGCTGCGTAAGGACGAGCAGGCGAGCTTCACCATCGTGGACGGTGACATGAAGCTGGAGGTGAGGAGCAACAAGGTGAAGAGTTTCGACGAGGCGTGCCGACCTTGCCGCCCGAACGCCTGGTGGATTACCTGAAGCGCTACGCCATGGGGCGCGAGCTGGGTACCGACGACCCGATGTACCAGCTCGGCATGACCATGATCGAGCGCAACCGCCAGGGCGATCTGGACTACAAGTCCGTGAGTAAGCTGTACGAGCTCGAGGACCGTTTCGACAGCGAGTACACGGAGATCATGGACCTCTTCCGTGAGAGCAACGTGGTGTACAAGACCGCGGTGAACTACTATTTCCACAAACGTGACGAAAACGGTGTCTGGCACCGTATCGAACCCTCATTCTGCCGGTTGTAGTCATGGAGAAGACGAAGAACATCGCGCCGCACGTCATGGCCTGCAAGCGTTGTGAAGGCAAGGGACGTATCTTTTACCTGGACCAGGGAGGAGCTCCTTTATCCGCAAAATGTCCGGTCTGTAATGGCAGCGGGCGGGTGAAGGTACAGAGCAAGGTGATCACCCGCATCGAGCCGTTTGTTCCGGGTGAGGATGACACCGAACTGATGACCATGTGATTTTGTTCACACTCTAAACAGAAAAACGCCGCATTCATACACGATGCGGCGTTTTTTTATTAACATCCCCGGTTAAATGCCTAATTTTGCAGCATATACCTGAACTTATGGCTAAAGGACGAGACAAAAAACTGATAGAACTCCGTGATGAAGCCCTGTGCCGCCGTTACTATTACTGGACGGAGGTGCAGCGCCTGCGTTTTGATGATGCCCTGAAAGTGTTGTCCCGCCAGGAGTTTTTCATTTCCGAGGAGCGGATCATGTCCATTATCCGGTGCAAGTGCCGGGAGCTGAAGGACTTGGAGGTGAAGCCCGTCCCAAAGGTTAAGAAACCCCGCCTGACAGCCGTCCAGCTTTCCCTGTTCACGGGGGAATGAACCTTCCCCTTACTGCATGGCCGACTCGTCATGCAGCGTGAAAGAATAAACCGTCTCGTACACCTTGATGTTTCCCGGCAGCGAATAGTCCCGGCTCTTTACCCTGACCAAGCGGGCTGGTCTCTTCCGTGCACTGGAACTCCTGCAAGGCTTTGTACAGCTCTTTGGCCTTCAGCTGCCGTTCCCTTACCTTGTCATAGGTTCCGGAGGTGTAGTGGGTGTCATCGTAGCAGTCAATGGCCAGTCGTATGGTGATGAGTGACTCGCTTTTCTGTACCCCGTAACCGAGGTCATTCCAGTCCGATTCGGCGTTCCCGACAAGCACGCAGGGAAGGTTACCGGGTAGTGGTCCTCTTCCGCCCCGGCTTCGAGCTGTCCGTAATCCTCATCAATGTATGAGAGCTCCGGCATCTTTTCGGCGATGCGTTCCATGATCGCGATAAAAATTTCTTCCATGTTGTTATAAGTTTAAAATATTTCTGATTTCATTCTCCATTTTACGGTCTATCTTTTCGGACAGTTCCCGGCTTTCTCCGATAAACTGGCGTTGCGGTATTTTTATCCGGAGCTTTTTCTTTTTGGTGAGCGCCAGTCTTTTCCATTTTAGTGCTTCCTGATTTTCCTGCGGTTCATTGTTTGCGGCAGAACTCTTCTTTTTGCCTTTTCTTTTGCCCGTGGCGGCTTTTTTAGCCTTGCCTGAAGCCTGGTAATACTTCGCCCATGCAAAACGCCGCATTTGGGGCGTAACAGTCGGATGAACTTCTCCTCCCCAGTTATTGACCGGCGCATAGACGAGTTCGTTTGCCACCCTCACTCGGTATTCTCCCGGCATGTATTTGACGGAGCTGAAGAGATGGTTCCTTCCGGAGAGCAGCGTCCCGTAGCTCCCTGCCGCATCGGTCCGTCCCGAGGACAGCCTTTTCGCTTTCGGCCACGGGTGTAATCCTCCGTTTACGAAACCTTCCCGGCGGAAGTTGTCCTGGAAATGGTCTTTTGCCATTCGTCCAGCGATAACCGGCATTTTCCGTTTCATTAGCCCATCCAGTTCTTTCCGTTTGGCTTTTATCAGTTTTGAATATTCTTTTATGTCCATGAATGACTGAATTAAAAAATAATTTTATACTTTTGCAGCAAGGCGTTTTTTATGTGCCTTTTGCGTTATGGAAATACCTAAACAAGTGTCGGAATTAGCAAACAGTAGCGGTTACAACTCCGTTGTCTTATCAGCCAGTTCCCCTGAAGGAAGCATCTATTCCGTGGGCTGTGTTGACGGGGATGGTTTTGAGTTGCCTGTCGGTCTTCCCGCCTTTATTCTGTTCGACGGTCAGTCCTGCCGTCTGGTGGACGGTGAGGAGGGGCTGGCACTTTCTTCCCGTTTATTTGGTGATGAATAGTCCCATGATTTTGGGATTTACCAGTTTGTTGTCTATTCTTATCACTCCCACACGGCCCGCTTTCATGCTCTGTATGTAATTGCTTGCATCATCCTTTCCGGTTTGCGGGTCGAAGAACCTTGTCTTTCCTTCAGTCACCTCTGCGCAGAACACGTGTGCGGAGCCGCCTTTCCAGGCACAATATATCTCGTATATTCCATCTCCTCTCTGAATTTTTCCCTGAAGTATTCCTTCAGCCGGTTTGCATTCATTACTTGATATCCCTTTCTGACCTGCCATTTATAGGTATAGTCATAATCCGGCTTTGTTCCGTCCCGGTTCAGGAAACGTTCTTCCCATGTGATACCTTGTTTTGCCATTTCATTGTATGCGCTTTGTCTGATGTTGGGTTTTGCCTCGATGTCAAACCCCAACCTTCTGAGCATGTGTGTCACGGTGCAGGTCTGGCAATTCACGCGGTATCCTTCCTCTTTTCCGAATTTCGGGTTCTCCTTTCCCTTGTTCGCCTGTTCGTATGTCATCGGCTTGCCTTTGGTAACGCCGAGTGCCTTTTCTATCTTGAGATTGTTGCGGGCGATGTCGGTTTTTTCCTCCAGCGTCAGGTTGTCCGGCATTTCGGCTATCATTTCGTTGATGCGCCTGGTCAGTGCGTCCACGGCTTTTTTTGCTCCCGGATGCGCTTCAGTAATGTAGGGGTGTTTGTCTGAAAACAGTTTGCCGTCTTTTCCCGGATTGTTTTCCAGACCGTCATGTGCCTTGTTCTGCCCGTTTTCGTCCGGTACCGCTGTCGGCGCTTCATCCGTTGATGAGAGCGTGCACTTGCAGTTCCATCTGTCTCCGGGCCTGTGCTCGTTCCAGAACGGATCATCTATCGGACGTATGGTCCCCCAGAAAATCTGGTGGTCGGCTCCCGGCGTCACACTTGTGGACGGCATCCATTTGAGGTTCGGCAATACATCCTTTTCCCTTTCGAACTGTCTCCAGTCCGCGGCCTGGTGTGCCCGTATGACGGCCGTGTCGTATTCTGTACGCAGCCAATGGATCATCTGGTGGTCGGCTATGGGCATGGCTTCCTTCACCCACTGTTCAAACGGCTTTAAACTTCCGTTTTTGTCCAGCAGCAGCGCTGCCATGTCGTTCTGTGCCCTGTGTACCTTGAAAGCTGCGAACACGGCGTTGTTCATTCGGATTTCACGGTAGTCATAATCCGGATCATCGGTTTTCCGTGTCCCAAACCCCTTGTCGGTGGCTTTGTTCATCGTTTTCCACGTGGCCTCGAACAGGTTCTCCTCGATGTCGGTCATGGGATGGAAATCTTTGCTGTATATGTTCTTCAGGGCTTTCTTCAGTACCTCTTCATCGAACGAGAATAAAGTTTCCACCTGTTTGTCCTCCATTCTGTAGAGGTCGTTTATCACCATTCTAAAGCTGCCCCGTCTCTCCCCGGGGCTTTCCCGAAAAACGTTTCAGCCAGTTGTATGCGTTTTTAAGGGCATTTTTCTTTTCTTTGGGTGTTCCTTTACCGTGCTTTTCCAGTTCCGGTTCTTCTTCCGGATCCGGTTCATCCTCTTCCGCCTTTTCGGTCTCTCGGGCCTTCGCTGCCTCGATTTCCGCCGCTTTCTCCTCCTGGCGTTTCTTCAGCTCGTCATAGTTTGCCGGTTTCTCGATCCCGAATTCCTCGTAGAGGTAGTCGTCACCTACCGGCAGGTTGAAGTTCGTACGCAGCTGTGTGAGGATGGACATCTTTTTCTCCGGTTCGATAAGCTTCTTTTCCGGATAGCAGAACTCCCCGCCTGTGGTGTCTATTCCGAGCATTGCGAATATGTCGGCCATGTCATAGTTGAGCACGTCGAGGATGTCCTGCCTGTCGGAGAGCGTCACTTTCTCCTCCACGTCCTTGTGTACGGTTCCCAGTGCCTGTGTGCCCTTGTCGGAGGCTTCGGTGGTGAGCGTGTTTCCGAGGAACAGCTTTGAGATTTCGTTGTTGCAGCGCTCGCAGAGCTTGTCGTAGAGGTCCGCGCTCCCTGTCTTGTTCGCGGCTTCCACGAGCTTGAGCACCGTATCCTCCGCGTGCACGAAAACCGACAGGCTTCCGGTGCTGTCCGCGTCGTCCAGCGCCCTCTGCCGTGCCTCGTCGTCATCCGTGGGATACGTGTACTCCCTGATGGGCGCTCCGAACACTTCCGCGAACTGTGCCCAGTCCGCCACGTCGTTACGTTTGTATATCACCCAGATGGCTGCTTTCACCAGCAGTCCGGGATCGTCGGGTGAACCGATGAACAACAGGTCGGGGTACTCGTCCCAGGACGTCCCGGTGGTGTCCGTCTGGTGCCGCAGTATGAGCCTGCGCACGGGATCGACGTGTTTGCGCGGTATCAGGTCGTAGTTCACCCATTCCCCCTTGCGGTAGAACTGCACGAGTGAGAACCCCCAGAATTTGGCGTCCAGGATGTCCCCTATGAACTTCCGGAACCATGGGGACCTGATCTGCTTGTTCACCTTCTCGTCCGGCTTCCCGTTCCTGCGGAATTCTATGGAAGATGCCAGTGCGGCATTCTTCCGTTTCTCTATGACACTTGTCAGGTGCGTGTCCATGAGTATGTCGCTGAACAGGTCGTACAGCCTGAAGCGTCTGGAGTAGTCCACATTCTCGAAAGCCCTTACCGCGAGCATGTAGTCCGCTATGTCTATACCGAACCTTCTGGGCTGTGTCAGTATGATGGTTGCGGGTCCTTTCTGCCCGGGCCTCGGCAGGTTCCCGCTTTGGGTTATCTTTCCGGCCCCTTTCTTTCTTGTTCATATTACCAATGGTTTACACGTTTACGGTTGCTTTTGATAAGGAAATTTGATTTTGCCGCCCTCGTCTCTTCGGACAGCAGGGGCAGGCCGTCCACCGATATCTCCTCGGCCGCCACGGCTTTCAGCCATTCGACCGCCCTTTCGTGGCGTTCCTTCCGCAGCGGTGACAGGTTCCTCGGGTTATGTATGCAGAAGATGTGGTACACGGCTATGTCGATGGCCATCATCAGGACAAGCTGGTTGCGTTTGTCACCGGTTGCCGTGAATATTTTGTCACAGTCGTAACGTCTGGAAAGGTAGCAGCGCATCTCGGCGACGGCGCGGTCCTCGCATATCTCCACGACGGCGTCGTCCTCCCTTGTCAGTGCGTCCAGAATCTCGCGGTGTATGCTCGCGTCGTAGTCTGAAAGTTCGATAAATTTGCTCATAATGATAGGTATTGAAGTTTACACTCTGTACTTGTTTTGTGACCGCGTGCTTTTCCTTGTGACAATGACGGGCTTTTCCGACTGTCTGGCCTTGCGGTCTATAATTCTGTTTCCCCCCTCCACGCAGTCGGGTCCGTCTGCCGGATAGGTCAGTTGCAGGTTGAACAGCTTGAACTGTTCCGCCATCCGTTTCATGTGCGGGTTGTCCTTTTCGGCCTCGTTGAGTACCAGGTTCCCCTCCCGGTTGAGCGGTTCCAGGTTCGCCTCGATACGTGTGGCCTTGTCGGTCTTCTTCTCCTCGTCCCCGGTGATGTACAGTGATATTTTCCTTTCCCTGCGTATCCGCCGCACGATGGGCTGGAATACCTGCTGGAAAAAAGGATCCTGTAATTTGTTGTTCTCCATGTAACAGTATACGGTGGTTTTCCCGCCCACGAACTCCAGCAGCTTGATGTACCACTCTACAAATTCCGCGTTCAGCCCCCTGTCCAGGAACGTTTTTATCAGATAAAGCCTTCCCGCGAGTTTCCCGAGCAGGCACACCGTTTTGGTGGAACTTTTTTTCGTCTTGTTCTCTCCCGGTGCGGGGTCCCCGTATATCACCAGGAACTTGAACTTGGAAAGTGCCGGCACTTTCCCGTAGGTGATTTCCGCGAACACGCCGCCGTCCACCACCGGGTTGTTGAAGAACTCTTTCTGTGCCGCCGCCGCGCTGACCAGTGAGAGGAAGAGGTCTATATCCTCCTCGGAGTTCTTTTCGGGCCATACGGACAGCCCGTCCTTTCCCCGGATGTTGATGATATCCACGTGCCCGATTCCTTTCGCCTTCAGTTCGGTTGCCTTTTCGATGGCCCTTTTGATGCAGCAGTCCGGCGCGATGATGTTCCCGTTGAATAGGATGCGGTAGTTTCCCGATACGGACATGGTCGGTATCAGCGCCTCCTCCAGCCATTTCCATTTGGTTTTGATCCGTTCCGGATTCCGGCACTCCTCGTCGGTGTCTATATCGTCCACCAGAATGAAGTCCGGCCGGAAGTTCTTGTTACGCGTACCGCGCGGTGACTGCCCGGCTCCGATGGCGCGGAAGGAGCATCCGGACATGCAGGTGAACTCCCCGGTTTCCCACGCTCCCGGTTTTTTCTGCTGTCCGTAGTCCTGTATGATCCGCTGGTTCTCCTCGAAGTTCGCCATGAACGGCAGCAGTAGCCTTTCCGCATTGTCTGCCGAGTTGGAGATCAGCAGCACGTTGCGTATCTTTTTTTGTCAGTGCCAGTTTGGATATCTCCATCATGGAGCGTGCGGATTTCGCCAGCTCGCGTGACCAGGCCCTTACCTCGTACCAGCGGTTGTTCCTCATCAGCCGCCCGGTGGCTTTTTTGTGGAAGGCGGCGGACTCGCAGGTGCAATACATGGCGAAGTAGTATTTGAACCACTCCTCGTCGTTCTTCTCCAGTCTTTCCCGCCTCTGCCTGATTTCCGTTTCCGTGTCCGTGGGGTTGATGTCCGAATGTTCGCGCACGGATGCCACCAGCTCGTTCCAGTTGTCCAGTGCGATCCTGTCCTGGGGTGTGAGTCTTCTTTGCCATGTCAGGATAATTTTGATTTGACAAACGCGTCCAGAAGCGGGGTGATCTCCTTCGCCTGCGTGGAATCGTAGGTCCGCACCCATTTGAGCAGGTCGGAGAACACGGAGATGATGTCCGCCAGCCCCACTTCTGTTTCCAGTTTCTTGATGGCGTTCGACAGTTTGGAAATGGTGTCCGCTTCCGCGGCGTTCGGGAACCGTTCCCCTTCCGGCTTTCCCATGATGGCGTTGTTGAGTTCCGCCAGCTGCCGGTACAGGTTCTTCAGCTGCTCCTCCCGTGTGATGGTTATGGAAGCCTTCAGCTGCTCCCAGTTTCCTTTGCCTATCCAGTTGTTCACAGTCACCCGTGAAACCCCCACACGCTCGGCTATTTCCGCCTGCGTGAGCGTTTCGCGGGTGTAGAGCGTTTTCGCCCATGCCTTTTTCTGCTCGTTTGTAAGTTCGGCCATATTACCTCCTTTTTTACGTGCAAAATTGATAAGGAAAAGGAGCGAAAAAAAACGCGCTCCGCATGATGACATTTTAAAGCGTCATGGCAATCCTTTAAAGTCTCCATGATGAAAACGCGGTTTGAAAAAGGCTTTTAATCCCCCTAATTTCGCACCGTAAACTTTGCAGGGAAGGACCTGCCAAAACGATAGTGACATGAGTAGATTTTTCAATATGATACCCGGAACCGATGCCTGTTGCATCCTTCTTTACGGTGACATCGGTGAGTACGATGATAACGTGCGCAGCGGTGATATTGCCCGTGAACTTCTGGAAGCGGAAGCCCTGACCGGGAAGGTGGACGTGCGTATCAACAGCAACGGCGGCGAGGTTTATTCGGGCATCGCCATTTTCAATGCCTTGAAGAACAGCAAGGCCGACATTACCATCTACGTAGACGGCATCGCCGCCAGCATGGCCTCCGTCATCGCCCTTTGCGGCAAGCCCGTGCAGATGAGCCGTTATGCCCGTCTGATGCTTCACAGTGTCCAGGGCGGCTGTTACGGCAACAAGGATGAGATGAAGGACTGCATCCGTGAGATCGAGGCGCTTGAGGATACCCTTTGCGAGATGTATGCCACCCGTATGGGCAAGGACAAGGAGGAAATCCGCGCGATGTATTTTGACGGCAAGGATCACTGGCTGCGTGCCGACGAGGCGCTGGCGCTGGGGCTTATCGACGGTATTTATGACGCTGACCCGGTACCGGAGGACAGTACCCCCGAACAAGTATTTCAAATATTCAATAACCGGCTGCACAAGCCACAAAACGAGAATAGCATGAATTTAGACGAACTCAAGAGACGTCCGCGGTTCAAGAACTGTGCGACGGATGACGATTTCCTGCGTGAAATCGGACTGCTGGAAACGGAGGCTGGCAAAGTCCCGGCCCTTGATGCCGAGGTCACCCGCCTGAAGGGCGAACTGAAGGTGTTCCAGGACAAGGCGGATGCGGATGACGCTGCCGCGCGTAAGAAACTGCTTGATGATGCGGAACAGGACGGCCGTATCGATGCCGCCACCCGCCCCATCTATGAGAACCTTCTGGCAAAAGACCGGGAGAACGGGGAAAAGGCATTGGAGAAGCTTTCCCCCAAACGTAGTGTCATGACCGACCTTCGTGTGAATCCGACGGGTGAAAGCCCCTGGAACAAGCGCATGAGCGAGATTAAGGACAAGTTGAACCATAAATAAAAACATTTGCCATGGCAATAGTAGTAAGAAGCACGAATTACAACGGCGAGGTACTGGAGAAAATACTGGTCCTGGCCACCACCGGGAATGACCTTGTAGAAAAAGGTCTGATCATGGTGATCCCCGGTGTGGAGAAAAAAATCAGCCTGCCGCGTATCAAGACGGGCAGATGCTCCAGAAGCGTAAGGAGAACCCGACTTTGGAAGACTCGAAAGGCAATTTCAATTACTCGGAGAAATCACTGGATCCGGAGGACTTCATGGCGTTCACGACTTTCAATCCCCGTGCCTTCGAGCATGTTTGGCGCAAGTGGCAGCCGAAGGGCAACCTCGTGTTTGCCGAACTTCCCCCCGAAGCGCAGAACACGCTTCTGGATGAACTTAGCAAGAGTGTGAAGTTCGAGCTGGGCTGGCATTACCTGAACGGCGAGTTCGGTTCGGACGACGACCACCTTTTCAACGGTATCCTGACCCAGGCGGCTAAAGATCCGGATGTGATCGTGGTTCCGGCTCCTTCCGATACTTCCATGATCGGCAAGTTGAAGGCTGTCCGCAAGGCTATTCCAAAAGCCCTGCGTGAGAATCCGAACCTGCGTATCCTGATGAGTATTGACGACTTCGACAAGTACGATGACGAGCTGACCGAACGCGAGTACAAGAACACGAGCGAGACGGACATCAACAAGAAGCGTTACAAGGGTATCACCATCGAGACGCTGAATTCCTGGCCTGATGGCCTTATCGTAGCCACGCTCTGCTCGATGAGCGCTGACGGCAACCTTTTTGCCGGTGTGAACCTCCAGGACGATGAGGAGGTGATCCAGATTGACAAGTGGATGAACTCCAGCGAGCTGTACTTCTTCAAGCTGCTTATGAAGGCCGACACGGAAATCGCCTTCGGCGAGGAGTTCGTGGTGCTTGACACCCGTGAGACTCCGGTGTTCAAGGTAGTGGAACGCAGCATTTCTGCCGATCCGGCCGCTCTTTCTTTCAAGGCCGCCGGTGAGAGCAAGGAGGTGAAGGTCACTGCCTCCGGTGATTACAGCGTGGTTTCCATTCCTGCCGGTTTCACGGCAGTCGGTACCGATGGCTCTCTGACGGTCACCGCCGGTGTGAACAGTAGCGGCAAGGCGGTATCCGGCACACTTGTACTGGGCCTGGACGCCGATCCGGAGAAGAAGGTGGAGATAGCACTGTCCCAGGCGGCCGTTGATGAAGAGGAAGGCGGTGAGTGATGGGAAAGCTGAAGTATCTTGTCATCCATTGCACGGCCACTCCTGAAGGGCGTGAGGTAAGCGGTGCGGAGATTCGCGCCTGGCATACGAACCCCGTCTCAAAGGGCGGCCGCGGCTGGAAGCAGGTCGGATATACCGACCTGTTCCATCTGAACGGCGGAGTGGAACGCCTGGTGAACAATAACGAGGACGCGAATGTGGACCCGTGGGAAGTGACCAACGGCGTGGCCGGTTACAATTCCGTGAGCCGCCATATCGTCTATGCCGGCGGGTGTGCAAAGGATGGTAAAACGCCTGCGGACACCCGTACCTCCTGGCAGAAAAAGGCGCTTGAGAAGTACGTGAAGGATTTCCATCGTCGTTTTCCCGATGTGAGAATCGTCGGTCACAATGAACTGGCGGCCAAAGCCTGCCCCAGTTTTGATGTACAGAGATGGCTTAAACAAATAGGTATAACTCAATAAATCAACAACAACATGAAAAGATTTCTTTTATTCTTTGTGCTGATACTCGGATTCGTGTCAGCAACTTTTGCCCAGACCGGTACAGTACCGGAAGTCGATTATAGCGCGATGATCACCACCTTTGCCGGTTTTGTCGGTGGCGTGGTGTTGCTCACGGAAGGGATCAAGGCTCTGTTTCCAAAAATGCAGGGCTTGGCGACACAGATTGTCAGCTGGTGTGTGGGCATTGTGGCCGCCATGCTTTTATGGTGGCTGGATGCGGGCTTTGTCGCTGATGCCACGTGGTATATCGCGTTGTGTTACGGGTTCGGTGCGTCCCTTGTGTCCAATGGTGTTGCCGATACGGGATTTGTCCAGTGGCTCATCGGACTGTTTGCGGGTAAGGATGCCGGTAAATAGGCTTTGACCTGAAAGACCAGTGTGCGTATGGACTTCAGTGCTGTCATGAATCTGGTGCTGGGCGGTGGTCTGGTAGCCACGATAATAGCCATCATCACCCTGAAATCAACGGTCAGGGAAGCGAGGGCGAAAGCGGAGAAGGCTACCGCCGAAGCCGAGACGGTACGGATTGACAATACCGAACATGCCACCCGTATCCTGATCGAGAATATTGTAGAACCCTTAAAAGAGGAACTGAATGAAAACAGGAAAGCTTTGCAGGCGACCCGGCGTGAAATGGCACGCCTCCGGAAAGCCATTGATACTGCCAACAGTTGCAGGCATCATGATGATTGTCCTGTTCTTTACGGGATGCGCGAGTACTCGAAAGAGCAGGACGGAGGTGAACCGGAACAGCAGCCTGTCGTCAAGCGCCGACAACGTGTCAAACGTGAGGCGGGGGTTGTTGATGGCGGGGATTCCGAAATCGGCGGTGAGCCTGACGATCCCTCCGGACAGCCTCCGTAAACTTCCCTCCGGTTCGTCCTACCATTCCAGGAACGGGCAGGCGGGCCTGACGGTGAAGAGCGATGCGGCCGGCAATATCATAGCGGAGGCATCCTGCGACAGCCTCCAGCGGCTGGTACTGTGTTATGAGGAGGAACTGACCCGTATCCGTAATGAGACACATGAGGACTCATTCACAGTTGAAACGGAATTTGAACGTCGCTTTAGTCCCGTTAAAATAGCGCTGGCCGCTTTTATAACCGGATGTGTTGCCGGCATAGTATTAACTTTCAAAATCAAGAAACAATGAATAAGAATTTCATGTACGGCGTCGGTGCCGTGAAATACAAGGACTTTGTGGTGGGTTACATAGAGAAGAATTCGTTTGACATGGGCGGGCAGAAACCCGAATCCGCCAAAATCGAGGCGGAGCAGGTGCCGGGAACCCCGGTGCTTATCATTCCCCAGTCGAATGGCAGCATCGCCCCCACGTTCAACGTTATCCAGCTGAACTACGAAAACCTGCATAGCTTGCTGGGTGGTACCATGCACTACAAGGAAGAGGACTCGGAAAAGAAAACCCCGATTGGTTGGACGGCCCCGACGGCAGCCGTGTTGCTGACCGGTCCGTGGGAAATAGCCCTTGTTTCGGGGCAGAGCATCCTGATTCCCAATGGCACGCTACTTTCCAATCTCGGCGGCAAGCTGACCCTGACAGAAACGGCGAAAATCGAATGCACGCTGGAAGTGGCCATGCCGGAAGACGGCTCCCAGCCCCATGGCGTATTCAATACGGATTCTATCCCGGAAGAGTGGAAACAGTATAAACTGCCTCCTGCTGAATCTGCCGCTGCTGCTTCCACTAACCTGGCCGAGGAGTAGCGTATGGACGAAGCTGTCATCAAGCAGATCCAGCGTGAGGGTGCGGACGCGCTGCTGGATATCGGTGTGAGCGTCCCGCTGAAAGCGTTTCATATCCCTTTCAGGAAATCCCCGCTGGAGCTGCGCGTGACCATGAGGCGGCCTTATATGTCCGGTCAGATTCTTTTTGCCCGGACATATTTGTCGATGGGGATCACCAGTGAGGAGATGTGGGGGTTCAGCAAGGAGGAGGAAATGCAGTTTCTGGCCTCTCACGGCAAGGCGGTGAGCCGTATGGTGGCCTATACCCTTTGTCGTGGCCCTTTCAGCCGCCGCGTGCTTTTGCGCCCGGTGGCATGGCTCATAAGGAACTTCATGGAACAGCGTTATCTGGTGGGTGCGATCAAGCGTTTTGTCAGCCTGATGGGTACCGACCCTTTTATACCTATTATCAGATCAGCCGAGCGGACGAATCCGATGAGCTTGAGACTGAGCCAAAGAAAGAAGGGGAGTTAAAGAGCCGTTATGAAGGCTCCCATAGCCCTTTCGGTTTTGTGTGGCAGATTGCCAGTGCCACCGGCTGGAGCGTGGACTATATACTGAACAAGGTGAATTACCAGACCCTGATCATGATGCTTAGTGACGCTCCCCGGTATGTCCGTGACAAGTCCGGATCTTCCGGTCCTGCGGATGAGCGGAGCGCCGAGGATGAAGCGGATGGAATAGTAGGATTTTTTCAAAGCAAGCTAAAATAGATGAAACCGGTACAAATAGAATTCCTTATGGTGGACCATTTGAGCGCCCGTCTTGACAAGGCCGTGGGCAAGATCGAGCGGATGTCCCAGCAGGCATCGTCCGCCAACAGACAGATCCGGGAACTTGACAGGAGCGGTTCCCTGTTGAACAACACCGTCGGCAAGCTGGCGGCCGCCTTTACTATCAAGGAGCTGGTGTCGAACATCACCAAGGTACGCGGCGAGTTCCAGCAGCTGGAGGTGTCGTTTCAGACCATGCTCGGCAGTGCGGAGAAGGCCGACACCCTGATGCAGCAGTTGGTACATACGGCCGCGACCACTCCTTTCGGCCTGGAGGATGTCGCGCAGGGTGCCAAGCAGCTTCTTGCCTACGGGTTTGGAGCGGAGAAAGTGAACGAGACGCTGATCCGCTTGGGTGACATCGCTGCCGGACTTTCCATCCCTTTGAACGATCTGGTCTATCTTTACGGCACCACCATGTCCCAGGGACGGCTTTATACACAGGACCTGAACCAGTTCACCGGCCGGGGCATCCCTATGATCGCCGAACTGGCCAAGCAGTTCGGCGTGGCTGAAAGCAAGGTGAAGGAGCTTGTGGAGGAAGGCAAGGTCGGTTTTCCGAAGTGCAGAAGGTCATAGAGAGCCTGACGGACGAGGGCGGAAAATTCAGTGGTCTGATGGAGGCACAATCCAAAACGATAACCGGACAGATCTCCAATATAGAGGATGCCGTTTCAATGATGTTCAATGAAATCGGGCAACAGTCGGAAGGTGTCATCAACACCACGCTTTCCGGTGTTTCCTACATGGTGGAGCATTACGAACGTTTCGGCCGTATCCTGCTCGGGCTTGTCGGTACGTATGGTGTGTACCGGACCGCCGTCATGACAGTCACGGCCGTGAAAGGCTGGGCGGTGGCTGCGGAGGCGTTGCATTACAACTGGCTCCTGCTGGTTGAGAAAGCGCAGAAAATGCTCAACCGGACCATGCTTTCCAATCCCTATGTGCTGGTTGCGACCCTGCTTGCCGGTGTTGCCGTGGCACTGATCTCCATGAAGACGGAAACCGAACGTTTGCAGGAATCCGAGGAAAGGTATCAGCAGCAGAAGCAGAAAACCATAGAGGCCGAGGAAGAGCACAGGCGCAAAATAGAGGAACTGTGTTCCATTGCCGGGGATGAAGCCGTGTCCACGGATGCCCGGCGTGAGGCGCTAAACAAGCTGGAACAGAAATATCCGGATATATTCTCCAAATACGACACCGAGTATGAGAAACTGAAGAATATCAAGAAAATCAAGGAAGAGATAGCCCGATTGGAAGCCGGTGAGTCCATATCCAATCCCGCCAATGAATTGAAACGTGTGGATGACAGGATAAAAGAACTTGAAGGCAAGACCCGGTTGGCAACCGAATATTACCAGGACAGCTACGGGCGGCAAAGAGCCCGATATGTCCGGAAATCCGCACGTTCAAGGGATGAGGAGGCAGAGCTTCAGAATCTGTACGGAAAACGCAAGAGCCTGAACGGACAAATCCGCAAGGACGAGGTAAATGCCTATTTCGAAAACCTGACCGGTGTGAGTAACGAGACCCTTGCACAGCAGATAAAGCAGCGTAGAACCCTGCTTGCCCGGATGTCTGTCCAGGAGAAGGAATACGGAAAGATTACGCAGGGTGACGAAAATCTTACCGGAACTTATTCCCGTGACGAACTGAAGTATCAGCTGAACAAACTGGTTTCGGAACAAAACCGGCGTAACCTGCCCACGGATTCAAGCACTGACTGGGTGGCTGCGGCAAAAGAGAAATACCAGGATGCGCTCAAGGCTTATAACGCCTTTCTTCAGGAAACGTCCAACAGCCTTTCCCGTGAGGAGTTTGAGAAGAAGGCGAAAGAACTGAAGGATGCCGTCGATACCGCCAAAAAGGAGTACGACAAGGTCAAGCCCGGTGAGGATAAGGATTCCGAGGCCGAACGGAAGAAGGCGGACAAGGCGGAGAAAGAAGCCCAACGCCGCAAACAGGTTTCTGAAAAGCTGGGCCAGGAACTCGCCGGGCTGCAAAGGAAGAATGACGAGGCGGAGATTGAGATGATGACCGAGGGGCTGGAGAAGAAGCTGCGCCAGATAGACAATGAATACCAGGCACGCAAGGATGAAATAGCCAGGCAGGAAGCCGGTTGGAAACGTGACAACGCGAAAGCGGGGCAGTCCGGTTCGCTGTCGGAAGATCAGCAGTCCGAAATAGACAAGGCCCGTGAGCTGAACGAGTCCGGCCGACAGAAGAAAATAGCGGAAGCTTATCGGGAAGAGTTCGGAGTGATGCAGGAATATTTGCAGGCCTACGGCACCTTCCAGCAGCAGAAACTCGCCATCGCGACCGAATATGCGGAAAAGATACAAAAGACGACGTCCGGCAGCGAGAAGCTCTCTCTCTCGGTGTTGAACGTGACAGCAAACTTGCCGGCATCGAAGTGCAGGAACTGAAAGCCCGTATTGACTGGGGTACTGTCTTCGGTGAATTCGGCGGGATGTTTTCCGATATGATAAAGCCTGTATTGGCGGATGCCAGAAAATACATGCTCACTGACGAGTTCCGAAATGCCGACCATGCCAGCCAGGACGCGCTTGTCTCTGCCGTCCAGCAGATGGAGAGGGCTTTGGGCGGTTCCGGCAAGGTCAGTTTCAAGAAACTGGGTGCCGAGGTTACTGCCTACCAGAAAGCCCTTTCAGACCTGAAGGAGGCACAGGCGGTGTATGCGGACACCTATACGGCACTCATTGCCGCCCAGAAATCATACATTGAGGCGCAACAGTCCGGAACCGAACAGGAGAAGGAGTCCGCCCGGCAAGCCCTGGAAACGGCGCAGGCTAATGCCGATGCCGCGAGTGAGAATATAAACGCCTTGCAGGAAACGGCTGACAGTGCCCGGCAGTCCCTCTCGAATACTGCCTCCGGTCTGAAGACCAGTATGGAGAATGTGAGGGACGGATTGCAGCAGATTGCCTCCGGCAGTATCAGCGGGGCGTATAATGGCCTGATCACACTCGGCAAAGGTGCCAAGGAAGTGGACGGCAAACTGGGCGAGGCTTTCGGAAAGGTTTCCGAAACACTTGAGGATGTGCCTGTTGTCGGCTGGATTGTAAGTATTATAGACCTTTTCAAAGATGGTTTGAGTGTGGTCATCGGTGGCCTGCTCGACGCGGTGTTCAATGCCGTGAGCGGTATTCTTGACGATGTGCTTTCCGGTGATCTTTTTGTGACTATCGGAAAATCGCTGCTTTCCGGTGTGGGCAAGATATTCGACGCATTGACCTGGGGCGGATTTTCCTCCTGGACGACTTCAAGCAATGCCAAAGAGGTCCAGGAAACCATCGACCGGCTGACCGAGCGCAACGAGACCTTGCAGACGGCTATCGAGGACCTGACGGAGGAGATCAAGGCGAGCAAGGGTACAAAGTCCGTGGCCGCCTACCGGGATGCCTACAGGCTCCAGCAGGAGACGAACTCGAACTATCTGGACATGGCCATGTCGCAGGCCGGCTATCACGGTTCGCATCACAGCTGGAATTATTACTGGGGCGGTTTCTCACAGGAACAGATTGACCGTTTGAGCGGTCAGATCGGGCGTAGCTGGAACGGTGACATCTGGAACCTAAGTCCGGAGGAGATGAAGAAGTTGCGCAGTAACGTGGACATGTGGACGCAGATCCAGGATACCGGCAAGGGCGGATATGGAGGTCGTCTGACCGAGAAGCTGGATGACTATATCGACCAGGCGGGCAAGCTGGAGGAACTTACCGACCAGCTGTATGAAGGTCTCACCGGTATTTCCTTCGACAGCATGTACAGCAGTTTCGTGGATAACCTGATGGATATGAAGTATGATGCCGCAGCCGCGGCGGAGGACATATCCGAGTATTTCATGCGTGCGATGCTGTCAAACAAGATCGGTGAGCTGTATTCCGACAAGCTGAAAGGCTGGTGGGAGAAATTCGGCAAGGCGATGGAAGACAATGACCTTACAGAAGCCGAGCGTAAGGCCCTCCAGGACGAGTACATGAAGTATGTCGAGGAAGCCATCGCTCTTCGTGACAATCTTGCCGCGGCCACCGGGTACGATAACTCGGGCGGTACGAGCCAGAGCGCCAAAACCGGCGGTTTTTCAGCCATGACACAGGACCAGGGTACAAAACTGGACGGCATGTTCACCAGCGGGTTGCAACACTGGTCGAGCATCGATGAGAAGATGGAGAGCGTCATCGACAAGATGAACACCGCCGAGGGGCATCTTGCCCGTATCGAGGAGAACACCGGCACGAGCGCGTCGCACCTTGGCAAAATAGAGGAAGAGATTCGTAAAATCAATCGTGACGGAGTAAAATGCAAATGATATGGAAAAGATATTAGGCGGTCTGGTACTTGTCAACGGTACCGACATCTGGAGTACATACGGGGTGTTCCTCGTTGAGGACAAGCGCGGCGGGATGGATAACCTGACCGCCATCCTGACCCCGAGCAAGACGAAAACGGACACGGCTGTGAATATCCGGGAGGAGGACGGGGAGAAATATTCCTCCGTGCTGACGCCCAGGAACGAGGCCCGTGACGTGACGCTTCATTTCGCCCTGTTTGGCAAAACGCAGGCCGGCTGGCTGAAGAAGTATTTCGAGTTCATCAATTTCCTGAAGAAAGGCCGTGACGGGTGGCTTGAGATTTCCTTTCCCCAACTTGCCCTGACTCTCCGTGTGAAATATACGGATTGCAGCAAGTTCCAGCCTCTGACCTATCTCTGGAAGGAAGGCGTGCACGCCGGCAAGTTCAAGGTGAAGTTCCGGGAACCTGTCCCGGTCATATAAATGTGATTCAAACCCTATTCAAACGACGTTTAAACAAGATACAGACATGCTGACCATCTATGACAGCAACGGCAACAGACGGACCGATATCGAGGCGGGCGACAGCTCCACCCAGGTGAAGGAGGTGCAGGGTGACAATGTCCTGACACTCTCTTTCACGCATTACGAATATATCGCCCTGGACGTGAATGACCGGGTGGACTTTGAGGGTGAGCGCTACTGGCTGACCGAACGGTACATCCCGAAGCAGAAGAGCGGCCAGGAGTGGGTATATGATTTGAAGTTTTACGGTATCGAGAGCCTGGTGAGACGTTTTCTTGTGCTGGAGACCACCGACGGGAACACCGAGCCTGTGTTCACGCTGACAGCGACTCCGCGTGAACACGTGGCCATGATCGTGAAGTGTATCAATGACGGAATGAACCACACCACCGACTGGAAAGTGGGGCGGGTGGACGGTACGGACCTTATCGTCATCGATTACGAGGGGAAGTACTGCAACGAAGCCCTGAAAGAGATAGCCGAAGCGGTCGGCGGGCAGGCTGAATGGTGGGTGGAAGGCCAGACCGTGAACGTGTGCCGGTGTGAGCATGGCGAGGAAATAACGCTGGGCTACGGGAAGGGACTGACCGGAATCGAACGCGACACGACGGGTACCGACAATTTTTATACCCGGTTGTTCCCGGTAGGCAGCACGCGGAACATAGATCCGTCAAAATACGGGCATAGCCGCCTGATGCTTCCGGGGGGCAGGCAATATGTCGAGATACATACGGAGGAGTACGGCATCTATGACCGTTACGAGCAAGACGCCTTCAGCGGCATTTATCCCCGCAGGATCGGGGCTGTCAGCAGTGTGCGCAGCGAAGATGTGAAAGATGACGACGGCAACCCTTTCACGGTCTATTATTTCAGGGACGACAGCCTGAATTTCGATCCGAACGATTACGAGCTGCCCGACGAGACCAAACGTGTATCGTTCCAGGACGGTGACCTTTCCGGACTGGGGCAGGGTGAGGACCACTATTTCGAGGTGAATTTCAACAGTGCCACCCGTGAGTTCGAGATTATTACGATATGGCCCTATGATGATGACACGCAACTCCCCGGCGGCAAACTTATTCCGAAATCCGGTGACCGTTATATTCTCTGGAATATCCGTATGCCGGACGAATATTACCCGCTTGCCGAGGAGGAGTTTCTTACGGCGGTGGAACAGTTCAATACCGAATGCTGGCAGGATCTTGCCGTTTACAAGGCCCCGACCGACCATGTGTGGATTGAGGAGAACGGTGTTTCCCTGTCCGTAGGCCGCCGTGTGAGACTTGAAAGCGAGGAGTATTTCCCCGAAACCGGTTATCGCAGCAGCCGCATCACGAAAATTACCCGGAAGGTGAACCAACCCGGGGAGATGGACATCGAGATCAGCGATGCCCTGCATAGTGGTGCGTTTGAACGGGTGAATGACAGTATCGGGGAACTGAAAAACTATACGAAGTCAAAGGCGGAGGGTGCCGCGCTTCCTGACATTATCCGTAGCTGGGACAAGACACTGCCTACGGACAACAATCTTTTTTCCGCGCGGAGAAGTCAGGCGGAACACATCAGCAAAAAAAAGAATGACCGTGCAAAGGGGAAGATCACCTTCGAAGCGGGAGCCTCTTTCGGACAGGAGGATAATGCGGGTATTGATGACAAGGGCAATGCCGAGTTGCTGACCCTTGTCGTGCGTGAGTTCCTTCGCAGCCCGAAATTCGTGGACGGTCTTTTCGGTGAGGGGTGGCGGCTGTGGATGGAGGACGCTTTGTCCCATCTTACCATCGACAAGCTGACGGTACGCCAGGTCATGGTAGTATTGGAGCTGCTTATCGAGAAGGTACGCAGCGTTGGCGGCCAGCTGTGCGTCAGCGCCGCCAACGGGAAAATAAAGACCGCCGTACTTGAGGACGGTTACTGGAGGATCACTTTCGAGCAGGACAACAGTTTCCAGGCCCATGACCTGATGCGCTGCGCCACGTTCAGCGGCGGGAACCTGAAAGGGTACTGGGTGGAGGTGGCCGGCGTGGAGGGTGACTCCATTCTCGTAAGTGAGGATGAATTTTCAGGTTCCCTTCCGGAGGCCGGTGACGAGTGCGTGCTGATGGGCAACACGGAGAACCCGCTGCGTCAGAACCTGATCCTGATCTCCGCCACCGAGGACGGTCAGCCCCGCGTGGACGTGATGGACGGGGTGAAGGCGAAGAACTTCACCGGCTGCCTTCGTGCGCGCCTGGGCAACCTGGACGGCATCAGCGATGACTGGTTCCCGGCTGACAACCAGCCGCACGGCAACGGCCTTTACAGCGACAACGCCTACCTGCGCGGGACTTTCCTTCTGGTGACCGGTGAGGACATCAAGACCAAGTTCGAGATCGTGGAGGGGCGCATCACCAGTGCGGTGACCGCCCTAAGGAACGACTTCGCCACGGAGAAGGGCTACCTGAACAACCCCGCCTTCGATGACGGGCTGGAGAAATGGAACACGGAGAACGAGACGGTGTTCTTCCTGGCAGGTAACAAATGGATCTGGGCGAACAACAACGTACTGACCAGAAAGGGCGACGGGGCGAGCGTGACGGTGGATGACGGGCGGACGGTGGTGCACATCCGTAACAAGTACATCCTCCAGAAACGGGCGAATTTGAAAAGCATCCCCTCCATGCCTGTGAACGGTGACGGGGAGAAGGAGGCCGTGCCGGTGTACCTTTCCTTCTTCTACCGCTGCGCAACCAAAGGGACTCTAAGAGTCCAGTTCCTGGACGTTGACAAGACGGGTTTCGCGAACTTCAACAGCCTGGAGGTGGAGGAGGAACTGTCTGCAACTGATGGTTACGTGCAGTACACCTGTAGCGGCCTCTGGAACGGTACCGGTGATTTCAAACTGTCCTTTACCGGTGACATCTACCTGTATATGCTCGTGCTGTCCACTGACAAGGTGGAGAGCCTTGCACACCGCTACCGGACGCTTTTCGAGCAGTCGGAGCGTCTGGTGAAGATAACGGCCGCCGTCTTTGACCGTGACGAGAATATGCTGGAAGAGACGGGGCTTGTGGTGAAGCCTGAAGGCGCGGGCATCTACGCCCAGGACGCGGACGGGAAACTGGCGCTTATCGGCGTGAGTGTGGACGGGACGGACGCTGACGGCAACAAGATCAGCGTGGTGAAGCTGACCGGTGACCGCGTCAAGCTGGAGGGCCTCGTGACGGCCAACGATAATTTCAAGATCCTGGAGGACGGGAGCATCGAGGCGAACGCGGGCACGTTCTCCGGGCATATCCGCACGAACTTCCACCTTGTGGAGTCGAGCGACGCCGTCCTGACCTCCTGCTCGGGCCGCGGCGAGGCCGGCTACCTGATCGGCCGCGAGCTGAGCCTGAAGGTGGACATGGCCGGTTCGTCGAACGGTGCGGACATCATCCTTCCGAACGACGTGCGTTATATCGGCTCGCGCGTAACCCTTTACAACGGCTGCCACCCTCCCTATACGCGTACGGTGGGCTCTATCCGCTACAGCTCCGTCCGTGTGGACGACGGCACGCTGCTCCGCGGTTCCAACGTGAACCTTAGCAGTGATTCGCTGCTTTCCTATTCCGACCCCTACAGGATCGACTGGATCAGCGGGATCATCGAGCTGGTCGGTACCCCCGAGCTGAACGGGAGAATCCTTGCGGACCTGGTTTCGTGGCGGGGAGCGTCGGCCGGTCCCCGCTTCCCCCTCGAGCGGATGGCTTTACTACGACACGAAAAGGAACCGCAACTACCTTTACTGGTACGGCGCGTGGGTGGAGTTCCCCGTTTACGGCGGCGCTTCCGATGATCTCCGCATCACGTGGAAGGGAGAGCTTTCTTCCGCTCCGGAGAACCCGGAGAGGAACTGGCTGTACGTCACCTCCGTGAACCGCTTCCTCCTGCTCTACACGGGCGAGGATTGGGAGGAGCCCGCCATCATTAACAGCCTGAACAAGTGCGGCTGGTGCATCCTTGGCTTCAGCGCGCTTTCATACCATTATTACAATGACTGACAACAATAAAAAAGGAGGAATAACTTATGGCACTTACAGAATCGGAGAAAACGGAACTTAAGAACGACATCCTGAACGCTATCAAGGCCGAGAGCCAGAGCGTTGATGAACTTGTGGAGGTCAGCTCCCTTGACAATATCAAAAGTCTCCCCGCCCTTCGCGGCAGTGAGCTGGTGAGTGCTCCGCTCACCCTTTTGCGTAAACCGGCCGATGATGCCGCTGCCACGGCGAATGCGTCTGCCACGAAAGCGGATAATGCTGCGGCTTTGGCGAATAAAGCTGCGGGTATGGCGTCTGATGCGGCCGGTACCGCCAATCAGGCTGCTGAAACTGCAAATTCCGCCGCGGCAGCGGCATCCGCGGCTGCGAAACAGGCGGAGGATGCCGCCGCCGGTGTGAACGACGGTTTGGTCGGTGGCATGACGGCCGTCCCTGATGAGGAGAACGACACGGTGAAACTCACCCTGCTGGGGAAGACCGGGACGGAGATTGCCTCCGTTGATATTCCCGGTGGTACGGGCGGTGGCGGTAACACGTATAATGTGACGGCGGAAGTCCCTTTGGAGAGCGGTTATTATGTCCTTTCCTCCGCGATCGGTGCCGTGGATGAGAAATACCGTTACAAGGGCCGTTGCATCACCTATGAAGTCTCGCAGGGCAAATGGGAGACCAAACAGTTCGTGGGGACAAGTCTGTCGAGCTGGGAGCAGGAGGCGAGCTGGGAGGACTTCGGCGGTGCCGGAACGATGAAGAGCCTGACGGTGAACGGCGAGAAGAAAGTTCCCGACAGCGAGGGCAACGTGGATCTGACCATCGACAAGCTGGAAGTGGACGAGAGCCTGGATGCCGACAGTACCAATCCCGTCCAGAACAAGACCGTCGCCGCCAAATTCCAGGAGGTGGAAGCCGGTACCGTGTTCGGCATGAGCGCGGAAGTGAGCGACGACGAGAGCAGTGTCCGCCTTGCGCTGACCAACAAGAGCGGGGCGGAGATCGCGAGCGTTGACATCCCGGCCGGCAGCGGTGGCGGCGGTGAGTCCTCCACCACCAAGATCGTGCTGCTTGCCGAGACCGACAAGAAAACCGTGAAGGAAGGCGGAGCGGTGAAACTTACCTATACCTATGACCACCAGGTTGCCGGCGGTGATGACAAGGGTAGCAGTACCGGACAGAAAGCGACCGTCACCATCCAGGTGAAGCGCGGGACGACCACCACTTATTCCTCCTCGCTGAAGGAAGTGAGCAAGGGTACCTATACCCTTGACCTGACCAAATACCTGCTGGTGGGCACGAGCGATATCTACGTCATTGCCGAGACTACCGATCCCACCACGGGCAAGGCGCAGAAGAAGCAGGCGTACGTGAGCGTGAAGAGCGTCACCCTGTCCCTTTCCTGCGGTTACAACCTGGCGGCCACCATCCAGAACGGCGGTTACGGTACCTATGATTCCGCGAGTATACCCTACGCCGTGAGCGGTACCGGCACGAAAACCGTCAGCCTGTACGTGGACGGTGTACAGCAGAACGCGCATACGGTCACCCGCAGCGGCACGACGAACGGCAGTTTCGAGGTTTCCATGACCGGCCTGTCCGTGGGGCGGCATACCGCCCAGCTGGTGGCCGAGATGGAAACTGACGACCTCACGCTGAAAAGCGAGAGCATCCATATCGACCTGCTGAAGGCCGGAACCGGCGCGCCCTTCATCGGTTTGAAGCTCATTCATGCCGACGGGCATGTCCTCGGACGGGACGAGCATCTGGAGCCGGTCCTTGAAGCCGGCCGCTACGAGAAGCTCACTTTCGACTGGGTGGCCTATGATCCCGACCGTGTGCCCGCTGAAGTGGAGTTCTGGAAAAACGGCGTCAAGAGCAGTACCGTGAGCGCTCCCCGCAGCATGATGACCTACAGTAACCGGTTTACCGAGGAAGGCACGCAGACGCTTGTCCTGAAAGCCGGTCCGACCGGGTACACTTTGCGCATCGACGTGGGTGAGAGCGGTATCGATATCAGCGAGGCCACCTACGGCCTGGCGGTCAAGCTTGACGCGGCGGGCCGCAGCAACGGGGAGAGTAACCCCGGGAACATGGGAGTCGAACGGCGTGGAGACCACGTTCGAGGGTTTTGACTGGAGCAGCAACGGCTGGACGGGTGAGGCGCTGAAGCTGACCAACGGTGCGAAAGCCGTCATCGGCTACCGGCCCTTTGCCACCGATGTGAAAAGTACGGGGCTGACCATTGAACTGACCCTCCGGGTAAGCAATCCCACTGACAGCGATACCGCAGTTGTGGACTGTCTCGACAGTGGCAAGGGGCTTTATATCACCCCTTCGGAAGCGAGTTTCAAGACCGGTGAGAAAGTGTCCTATACCAACGAGGACGACGAGCTGGTGGAGCGTGAGATCAAGCTGGGCACGAATTATGTGGAAGACCGGTGGATCAAGGTGGCCCTCATGGTGGGTACCCGCAATGAGAGCCGTCTGATGGAGCTTTATGTGGACGGCAACCGTACCGGTGCCGACATCTACGACAACGCCTTCAGCTTCCGCCAGGACAATCCGAAATATATCACCATTGACAGCGCCGGGGCGGACGTGGAGGTAAAGAGCGTGCGTATCTATACCCGCCGGTTGAGTGACGACGAGGAACTGGAGAACCGGATGGTGGACAGTGCGGACGGTGAGGAGATGATCGCGCTGTATGAGGAGAACGATATCCTGGGTGATACCGACACTGTGGATATGGACAAGCTGCGTGCCAAGGGCAAGGGGGTGCTGCGTATCGTGCGCCAGAACAAGCTCGATGACGTGTATGCCGAGAACAACAAGAAGACGGACTTTTCGGCGGATATCTTCTATTACTCCCCTTTCGGATCCGAATACGACTTCGTGCTTCGTGACTGTTATATCCGTATTCAGGGTACCAGTTCCACGAAATATCCGAGCAAGAACATCCGTATCTATATCAGCAAGGGCGGCACGAACCTTAGCTTCACCGTTGGCGGCAAGGAGCAGGCGGAAAAGAAATATCCCGTCCGTCCCGGTGGCATCGCCATGAACCTGATCTGTCTGAAGAGTGATTATTCCGACTCGTCCATGTCGCTGAACACAGGCGGTGCCAAACTGTTCAACGACGTGCTGAAGGAGATGGGGCTTCTCACCCCTCCGCAGCGTTACCAGTACGAGACGGGCGGCAGCGATTTGAACGCGGTCACCGTGCGTACCGCTATCGACGGTGTGCCTATCGACATGTTTGTGGCGGCTGCGGAGGACGGCGAGAACAACTATGTGGGGCAATACAACTTCAACAACGAGAAAAGCAAGAGCGGCGACCTGTTCGGCCTTAGTGGCGTGGAGGGTTACGATCCTGCCTGTCCCCTCACTCTGGAAATGCTGAACAATACCGAGGCCATGTGCCTTTTCAAGACCACAAGTGACGCTCATCTGGAGGAGGTGTTTGATGCCGGTGCCGAGACCAACGTTCCGGATGATGTGAAATGGGCGGGCCTTGACGAGTCGCAGCGTACGGCCGTGAAACGGCTGTACGCATGGATACGCTCGTGTGTTCCGGACGGTGCGACGAGCGCCGACCTCTCCACTTTTAAGAGCGAGAAGTTCAGGGACGAGATAAGTGACTATTTCGACAAGGCTTTCCTGCTGACGTATTACCTCTGGACGGACTATTTCCTTGCCGTTGACCAGCGTGCGAAGAACATGATGCTGCGCACGTGGGACGGCCTGATATGGTACATCACCTACTACGACGGTGATACCCAGATGGGAAAACGTAACGACTGTTTCCTGGTGTATGACTACACCACCGACCGCGACACTTATGACGCCGAGGCCGGGAAATATGCCTTTGAAGGCCGTGACAGCTGGCTTTGGAACCTCGTTCTGGCCAACCTGGACGCTGACCTGAAGACACAGGCGCAGGCTCTTCGCGGTGTACTTACCACCAGCCGTGTCCTGGACATGCTGAACGTGGAGCAGGCGGGCAACTGGTGCGACCGTGCCTATAACAAGAGCGGCGAGCTGAAGTACATCCTGCCCGCCACGCAGGAGATGTACGGCAAGGTGTGGCCGTTCATCTACGCCCTTCAGGGCAGTAACCGTGCGCACCGTGAATATTTCGTGCGTAATCGTTTCGCCCTTCTGGATGCTAAGTACGGCACGAGCAATTTCACCAGTGACAACATCGACCTCTATCTGGCACGTACGGCTGCTGACACCCCCGACGTGCTGAAGATTACGGCCAACGAGGTTTATGCTTTCGGCTACGGTACGAACAACAGCCCGAATATAGGGAATACCGGCATCATCAAGAAAGATGCGGCTGCGAGCCTTTCCATCACCGGTGCCTATACGGTGAACGATCCCTTGAGGGTTTATGGCGCGAGCCGTATGAAGGTGCTGGATATGAGCGGGGCCGCCGACCACCTGAAAAACGCTTTCGACCTGGGCAAATGTACCGTGCTGCGCGAACTGAACCTTCAAAGTTCCGGCAACGGCAGTACCGGCTGGTGGTTGAACATCGGCAACTGCAAGCAGCTACGTAAACTCAACCTTCGTAACCAGGCACAGGCGAAAACCGGGGGAAGTACCAGTACCGAGCTGGATTTGAGTGCGCAGACCAAGCTGGAAGAACTTGAGGCCCGCGGTACGCAGGTGCAGAGCGTGGTGCTAGCCAAGGGTTCTCCCGTGACGCTGCTCCACCTTCCCGGTACACTGACCAGCCTCCGTCTGGAATATCTGGGCAGACTGACCACCGGCGGGCTGACATTGGAAAGCTACAGCAAGGTGAAGACCTTCATCTTTGACAGTTGTCCAGGTATTGACTGGGAAACCCTGCTGGGCCGTTGCACGGGTGTGGAACGTATCAGAGTAACCGGTATTGACCGCGAGGATGACGGTACGTGGCTGGATAAGTTTGTCGGGATGGGCGGTGTGGATTCCGATGGCAACACTACGGACACGTGCGCCTTGGTGGGTACGGTACAGCTCACGCGCTACATTGATGACGATACGTACAGCGCTCTGAAGGCGCACTTCCCGGAACTGAATATCCGGCAGCCGGAATACACGATGATCGAGTTCGACGACGAGGTATCGGATGACGCGAACGTGAGCAACCTTGACAACGGTACCGGCTACAAGTATGACAACGCGTATGAGGTGAGCGGTCATATTTCCGCCATCCTGAAGCAGCGTCACCGTGTACTTGCTAAAGTGACTAAAAAAGCGACGACGCGGGGTGTGAACATGGCGAACGTTGATACCACGGTGAACAACCTGGACGGTGAGATGACCTACTACCCGCTGGACGACACGGACAGCAACAAGTACGCCGACGGCACGGCTGCCAGACTGGACGGCACTGAAGGTGACTGGATGATGTACGAGCCCTTCTTCTGGAGCAAGGGTATCAATGATTACCTGAACGGCAAGCATTACTCCTGTTACAGCAGTAACGGTTCGGATAACATGCCTTCCGTTCCGGATGCTGACGTCCTTACGCTTGACGACATTAAGGGCACGAGTGGCGGTTATCTTTCCGGTCGTAAGATCATGAGCGGAAAGGATACGCTTTCGAACAGCTACAGTACTGACAGTACGTATTCGGTATGCAAGGTGAACGTGGACGGTTACAAGCGTGTGCGTTTCCCGAGCGTTCCCGGTACAAGCCTTGTCGGAAGCATTTTCACAGACGATTCCGGCACGGTCATCAGTTCAATCGTCGTCCCTACCTTGAGCAACAAGTTCGAGGCCGGTATGTACCTGATTGCCGATGTTCCGGAGGGTGCCACTGCTCTTCACTTCTCCATTCTGAACACGGCAGAGTTCGATAAGGTTGTCCTTTCTAACAGTGACAGGATCGAGGATATGGAACCCGAATGGGTGCCTAATGACGAGCACTTGTGTGCCGTTGTGGGCAGCAGTGTTGTCGGTTCCAAACTTCGCGCCTGCATTACCGGCGGGAGCACTACGGCGAGCATGACCTGGGCTGATTTCCACTATTACAGTGTCCAGCGCGGTATGCAGCAGATTGATGCCCTTATGCACTCGCGCATCGCGAATCTTTTCTACGCGAAGTACGGTCGTCGTGACAGCCAGGAACAATGCGGCGCGGGCTCTCACACGAACAACCGTACTACGGGTGGTACTGCCAGCCGCGGTATGACGGACACGATCGGCTACGAGGAAGCCTCCTCAATCAACCCTAATGTGACGAACAGCCTGATAGAAAACTCCGTCCACCAGTATGCGTGGTACCGTGAGAAGGATGACTACGGCGGGGCCACGGTTACGCAGGTGAATAATATTTGCTGCCTTGGCTACGAGGACATCTATGGTCATAAATATGACATGATGGACGGCGTGGATCTTCCTAATGACACGGGCAATTCCGGGAAGTGGCGCATCTGGATGCCTGACGGCAGTACCCGCCTGGTTAAGGGTTCCGTGAGCTCCGGTATCTGGATTACCGCCGTGGCGCATGGCAAATATATGGACGTGATTCCGGTGGGTTCCGTTTCGGGTTCCTCCTCGACAAATTACTGCGACATCTACTACATATCCACTGCCTCCAGCCGTGTGGTCTATCGCGGGTACTACAGTGCGCTTGCGTATGGCGGTGTGTCGCATGCGCATGCGAATAACGATGCTTCGAATACGAATGCGAGTGTCGGCTCGCGTCTGGCCTTCCGCGGCCGGCTCGTTAAGGCGTCGAGCGCCGTGGCGTTTAAAGCGATAAGCGAGGTTGCATGATCGGCCGCGTAAAGCGTCAAAGCGGGAGCGAAGCGACAAAACATCCGGTGTTCCCCGAGCAGGGGAACGCCGTTCATTACGGGCGTCAGCCCGTCGAAAAATATTTTTTTGACGTCAGGTTTTGTATCTGTTTGTTAAATAATAATTTGAAAATAGTACTTTTGCATTTGAAAGGTGGCGCCTCCCCATAGGCCGTGTGGTCTATCGTGGCAACAACAACGCGAACCCGAATGGCGGTGTTTCGATGTCGAATGCGAACAACGATTCCTCGAATACGAACACGAACATCGGTTCTCGTCTGAACAACAATCGAAAGGAAATTTTAATCGGCGTACAACACCGGGGACTTGTCCCCACCGTGGTGCCGAGGGGGCAAGCCGCAGTAACAGCGGTCCGTAAGGGCCGGAAAACTGAAAAATAAAGTGTCGGGTAGGGTTTGGTAGGCCGGAAACGGTTCGAAGAAGCCGGGCCCGGGGGATTGAAGGCCCCGTATTAAAAGCAATAAACAGTAATTTATGCGCAGGGTTGGGTATATCATCGAGGAGATCGTGGAGCCTTCCAACATGGAGGCTTCCTTCCGGCAGGTCCTTCGCGGCAGCAAGCGTAAACGCAGCCGCCAGGGGTGCTATCTGCTCGCGCATAAGCCCGAGGTGTTGGAGGAGCTGGTCGCGCAGATCGCATCCGGTACTTTCCGCGTGAAGGACTACCGTGAACGCGAGATCATCGAGGGCGGCAAGCTACGCCGCATTCAGGTGATCCCGATGAAGGACCGCATCGCCGTGCATGCCATCATGGCGGTGGTGGACCGCCATCTGCGGAAACGTTTCATCCGTACCACCTCCGCCAGTATCAAGAGACGGGGGATGCACGACCTCCTGGCGTATGTCCGCCGTGACATGGCCGAAGACCCTGATGGTACACGTTACTGTTACAAGTTTGACATCACCAAATTCTACGAGAGCGTGAAGCAGGATTTTGTGATGTATTGCGTCAGCCGGGTGTTCAAGGACGCAAAGCTCGTGACCATGCTGGAGAGCTTTATCCGCCTGATGCCTGAAGGTCTGAGTATCGGCCTGCGCAGCTCGCAGGGGCTGGGCAATTTGCTTTTGTCTGTGTATCTGGACCATTATCTGAAGGACAGGTATGCCGTGCGTCATTTCTACCGCTATTGTGATGACGGCGTCGTACTGGGTAAAACGAAAGCGGAACTGTGGAAGATTCGTGATGCCGTCCACGGGCGCATGGAGTGTGCCGGTCTCCTGGTGAAGGGGAACGAGCGCGTGTTCCCGCCGGGCGAGGGCATCGACTTTCTGGGGTATGTGACTTTCGGTGCGGACCATGTCCGCCTTCGCAAGCGCATCAAGCAGAAGTTCGCCCGAAAAATGCACGAGGTAAAATCGAGAAGGAGGAGGCGTGAGCTGATAGCGTCGTTCTACGGGATGGCCAAGCACGCCGACTGTCATACGTTGTTTAAAAAATTAACAGGCAAAGACATGAGATCATTTAAAGACTTGAACGTTTCCTACAAGCCGGAGGACGGCAAGAAACGTTTTCCCGGGGTGGTGGTAAGCATCCGGGAGCTGGTGAACTTACCGATTGTGGTGAAGGACTTCGAGACGGGCATCAAGACCGAACAGGGCGAGGACCGCTGTATCGTGGCCATTGAGATGAACGGTGAACCGAAAAAGTTCTTTACCAACAGCGAGGAGATGAAGAACATCCTCTTGCAAGTGAAGGATATGCCCGACGGCTTCCCGTTCGAGACCACCATCAAGACGGAAACCTTCGGCAAGGGTCGAACTAAATACATATTTACATGAAACGGGTAGAAGGAACATCCGGGATAAAACTGATCGAGTGCGTGAGCCCGGCACGCAACAGATGGCGCATCCGCTGGGATGTACAGGAACGTGAGGACGGATCCGCCTCCTACATGGAGGAAGGCTTTGTCGGCAGACCTCACATGGATACTATAAAGTCCGTCATTACAGACTGGTGTAATGAGCAAATTGACCGTGAGATACTTTCCGGTTTTCTCTATGAAGGTATGCCGGTATGGCTGTCAAGTGAAAACCAGTTCAATTATAAGGCAGCGTATGATCTGGCCGTACAGACTGGTGGTGCTACGCTTCCCGTGACATTCAAGTTCGGTACGGATGAGGTTCCCCAATATCGGGAGTTCGTCACACTGGAGGAACTGACCGATTTCTACACGAAAGCCATGAAGCATGTTCAGGACACGCTGTCTGACGGCTGGAGGAAGAAAGACGCTTTTGATCCGGAGAAGTACCGGGTGGAATAAATCCTTCGGGGGAGGATAAGAAAAAAGCCCCCGGCCTGTTAAAAAGTAACGCCAATCACTTATAAACATGAAACGCCAAACCGCGCGACCGGGGGCAAATACCCTCTGTCACGGTTTGACGTTTTTTTTGTTGTCTAAAAAATGATTGGCGATGCAAAGATATAATTTTTTTGTTGTATGAAAGTGATTGAGATATTAAACTTTAACCGGGAGCTGTTGAAAAGGCTTCAGGCGGCCGGCATCCGTCTGGAAGATGCCCGGTATATCGACCTGTACGCGGACTATACCCGCCTACTCGATCAAGGTGAAAAAGTCTCGTATGCTGTGGCCGTATTGTCCGAAAAGTATTCGGTGAGCGAACGCAAGGTTTATGCCTTGGTAAAACGATTCCAGAGTGACTGCAAGACGCTTGCAGTGTGAACGTGCTGTTTTATGCCGTAGGGAGTGCCGTTTCCCCTTATCTTTAGGGTGTTTCAATTTAGAAGGAGGAAATGGCTATGAACAAGTATTACCGTATCCTGGACAAGATTCTTGCCACGGGAAAAACACAGACCAACAAGAAGGGAAATATACAATACCTTCTGAACGAGCAGCTGTCACTGACACCGGCGGACCTGCTTGACATATTCGAGGGGCATAATATCGCCCGCAAGAAGCTCCGCAGCGAGTTGCAGTTATTTATGCAGGGTGAGCGCAACGTGGAGAAGTACCGGGAGGCCGGCATCAACTGGTGGGACTATTGCGGCTCCATCCTGGTGAACAGTTACCCGACCTATTTCGAGAAGCTGCCTCCGTTGATAGCGAAAATTAACCGGGAGAGGCGCAACAGCAAGAACTACGTGCTTTTTCTGGGCGAAACCGGTGCCGAGAGCAACCAGGCACCCTGTTTGAGTCTGGTACAGTTCCAGTTAGATGGCGGTGAACTGGTTCTGTCCGCCTACCAGCGCAGCAGTGACGCAAACCTCGGGCTACCTTCCGATATTTACCACCTGTACCTGATGGCGCGGCAGATAGAACTTCCCTTGAAGTCGATCACTCTCTATCTGGGCAATGTACATATCTACGAGAATAATATCCCGGGCACCCGTGCGCTGATCGCCGGTGACGAGACGGTCCGCTTCGGGTTGAACGTGTAGTTTGCTGTATATGTCTTGCAGCGGGAACAGTTCATGTTTCCCGCTGTTTTTCGTTTATTCTGTGGACCTTTGCGGCCGTTTTAAAGGCAGAATGAAATGAGAAAGATGTATTTGTCCGCCCCGCTTCCTTTCGTGGGGCAGAAACGCATGTTTGCGAAGGAATTTATCAAGGTGCTGGGACAGTTCCCGGACAGCACCGTGTTTGTGGACTTGTTTGGCGGCTCGGGCCTGCTGTCACATATTACCAAATGTGTCAGGCCTGATGCCACCGTTTATAATGACTTCGACAACTACCGCCGCCGGCTTGCGAATATCCCGGCCACCAATATGCTGTTATCTGATTTGCGCCGGATAGCTGAAGGGGAACCCAGAAACAAACGTATAACCGGGGAAGTTCGCGATAAAATGTTTGCTCGTATTGAGAGGGAAGAAAAAGAGCACGGTTACGTGGATTATATCACGGTTTCCGCATCCTTGTTGTTCGCCATGAAATATGTGACCAGTTTGGAAGGAATGAAGAAAGAAGCCATCTACAATAGGATTCGGCAGACAGACTATCCCGAAGCAAAGGATTATCTGGAAGGACTGACTATAACCAGCGAAGACTACAAGGAAGTATTCAAACGTTACAAAGATGTTCCGGGTGTGGTGTTCCTGGTTGATCCGCCATACCTTTCCACCGAGGTGGGAACTTACAGGATGTCCTGGCGTTTGGCTGACTATCTGGATGTGCTAACCGTTCTGAAAGGGCATTCGTTCGTGTACTTCACTTCAAACAAGGCCTCCATTTTAGAACTGTGCGACTGGATGGACCGAAACCCATTCGTTGGCAGCCCGTTCAAGGAATGCAGGAAAGTGGAGTTTAGTGCAAGCGTAAACTATCAAGCTAAATATACAGACATGATGCTGTACACGAAGCCGGATGAAGTGTCAGGTATAGCAGCTTAACACTGCATAAAGATAGTGAATTATTTTGAATCTACAATGGCTTTTAAATGATATTTTAAGGTCGTTTTAAGAGGGTTCAAGTGAAAGAAAAACGGTGGGCTTTGATCATGCTGAATAGGACCGCGCTCACCGTTTTTCTTGTACGCGTCGTTTTTGTACTTTTTGAAACGCATCGTTTTTGTTAAGCGGCACGTCTGGTTTTTCCGGATTTAATTGCTTCTTCTGTGCATTGTACTTTGCCGTTTTTTTCCCGTCATGGCCGAAGGGTATGCCCGTCATATCTATCCGTGGCTGTCGGCGGCGTTGTCCGCTATAGCTTCTGTTTTCCCTTTTTCCTTGGAGGAGGCGCTGGTGGTCGTAATCATTTTATGGATGATTATTTATCCTTTTCTTAAACGCCGGAAGAAGAAAAGCTGGAGATTTATTGTGGGCAGGGAAGTGGAGTTGCTGGCATGGGTCTATATCTGGTTTTATCTGGGATGGGGCTTGAATTATTTCCGTTACGATATTTACCGGCGGATGGAGGTGGAGCCTGCCGGTTACGATGAACAGGCTTTCCATCGTTTCCTTGCTTCCTATACAGATAGTCTGAATCAGTCCTATACGGCTGAGGTGAAAACGGACCTTGAAAGGATGCGGCAGGAGATAAAGGAGATTTACCGGCAGGTTCCGTCTATGTATGGCTTGGCTCTTCCCCAGGATTATCAGCATCCCAAGCAGGTGTGGTTTAATCCGCTTTATTCGGGTGTGGGGTATTGGGATATATGGGACCTTTTTTTGCAGAGTCGCAATTGAATGAAGAATTGCTTCCTGTACAATTGCCATTTACGTATGCCCATGAACTGTCTCACCTGTTGGGGGTAAGTAATGAGGCGGAAGCGAATTATTGGGCTTACAGGGTTTGTCTCTCTTCAAAGCGGCCGGCGGTGCGTTATAGTGCCTATTTCGGTCTGTTGCCCTATGTGCTGGTCAATGCATCTTCTGTGTTGACGGAAGAGGAATTTCGTGAATGGATTAAGACGATCCGTCCCGAAGTGGTGAAGGATTATGAATATAAACGTATGTATTGGCATGAGCGTTATAGTACCCTGTTGGGTGAAGTGCAGAATAAAATTTATAACCTGTTTTTAAAGGGTAACAACATTCCTTCCGGTAGAAAGAATTATGCGGAAGTGATCGGGATACTGCTTTCTTTGGAAGAAAAATAGAAACAGAATGTTCAGGCTGGACTTGAATTCGATTGTGACAGTTATAACTTGATCCAAGAGTTCTACAACAAACGAGCTTTATATTGTTGCTCCACTGCTACCACTTTTCATCGGCATTTCAGCAGGAAGGGTGGTAGCAGAAATATAAAACTCTAAAGAAGAACTGCTCAGGATGATACCAAGCAATGATCAGAATCCGCCAGGGAGTCTACTGTTTCTGTTTCACATAATCCGAAGGCGACATTCCGTATTCGTCCTTGAAACATTGGCGGAAATAGGCCACACTGCTGAATCCTATCATATAGGCTATTTCTGAAATAGTATATTGTCCGGACATCAGCAGTTCCACTCCCTTGCGCATTTTTACCTTACGGATAAATTCGTTGGCGGACATATCTGTCAGTCCTTTTATCTTGCGGTAAAGGGTAGAGTGACTCATGCACATCTTGTCGGCAATGAAAGCGATATCCATCTTTTCCATTTCCAGATTCTCTTCGATTATTTGCGTGATTTTCTGCAAGAATTCATTATCCAGTTTGTTTAACGAACTCACGGCACTTTCCTGTTTGGGCTGTATATCGGCCAGTGCCAGCAAAGAGGCTATTTTCTTACGGGTTTCCAACAGATTGTTGATGCGACTGTGCAGTAACTTGGCACTGAACGGTTTGGTAAGATAGGAATCTGCTCCGGATGCATATCCTTCTTCCTTGTCTTGTAAAGAATCTTTAGCCGTCAGTAAGATTACAGGGATATGGCTGGTGCGCATATCCTCTTTTATTCGCTTGCAAAGTTCGATACCGTCCATGACCGGCATCATGATATCACTGACAATGATGTTGGGAATTCGTGCCTGTGCCAGTTCCCAGCCTTCTTTGCCATCCTTGGCAGTGATTACTTCATAGATATCTGTAAAAGAGCTCCGGATGTATTCCCGTATGTCGGCATTGTCCTCTACCACCAGTACAATGGGATGATTTTCGGTTGGTGTATCGGTAATGGTGGTTTCCTCTGCATCCATCGGCTTCTTTTCCATATCATGTTGGGCATGGATAGCGTTGGGATACGTATTCTCGGTGAGCAGGCGCAGCGTGAATGTGGTTCCCGTATCCACTGTGCTTTCTACTTTCAGGATTCCTTCGTGTAACTCACTCAAACCTTTGACCAGAGCGAGCCCGATTCCCGAACCCGATGCCTGATATTTGCTTTTTGCCTGATAATAGCGATCGAAAATGTGTGGTAACGCTTCGGCGTCAATGCCATGACCGGTATCACTGACACTGATTTCCGTGTATTTTATCTGGTTCTCTTCTACTGAACGGAGTGATAAGGTGATATCTCCCTCGGAAGTATATTTGGCAGCATTGCTCATCAGGTTGTCCAGTATGATGGTGATCATGTCCGCGTCATAGAAGATTTCCGTATCTTCTGTTTCGATATGAATATGATAATTTACTTTGTTATTGGGATTCAGCTCTTTGTAACGTAATCCCACTTCCTGTACCAATTGTCCCAGATCTCCCTTGGCCACAGATAATTTACGGTTCTGGGTCTCGGTCTTGCGGAATTCCAGTATGCGGTTTATCAGATTCAGCAGACGGGTGGCGCTATCATGAATGATGCTGATTTTGTTGGCGTGTTTGGGAGACAGGGTGGCATCACTCAACAGGTCTTCCAATGGACCTAGAATCAGCGTGAGCGGAGTACGCAGTTCATGGGTGATGTTGGTGTAGAAGCGCAGGCGTTCTTCATTCAGTTCTTGTTTGTTCAGACTTTGCTTGCGCTCCACTTCCAGTGAACTCTCTAAGTCCAGTTTGCGTTTATAAAAACGTGACACTCCGTAAATGATCAGTATTATCAGCAAGGCGTAAATTAGTTTAGCATACCAGCTCAACCAGAATGGAGGGGTGATGCGGATATGCAGTGTAGCTTCGTCCTTTTCCCATTCCTGATTCCTTAAACGTGTTTTTACTTTAAAGGTATAATGTCCGGGTGGAATATTTCTGAAAATGATTTGCTTTTCGCCTTGTGTGTTGTACCAAGTGTTTTCCAATCCTTCCAGAATGTAAGAAAACTCTACTTGTGAGCTGATGGCATAGTCTAGTACATTGAATGAAATCTTGAATGTATTTTGATTATAGGGGAGCTGTATGTTGGCATCGGTGAGAGGAAGGGGATGCTCTGTATCTTTGCTTTCTGTCTGTTTGTCGTAAATAGAAAATTGTGTGATGGTGACCGGTGCCGGTTTACGGATAGAGTTGACTTCACCGGGAGTAAAGTAACAGGCTCCGCCTTGTGAACCGAAATAGAGGATTCCGTCAGTGGAAATGCAGGTAGATCCGTCCATAAAGTCTCCCATGGGTACTCCGTCATAGTGGTTGTAATTGTAGAAAGTCTTTGTCTTTTCGTCCAATCGTGAAATACCGGCATTGGTACTGAGCCAGATGGTTCCGTCATGGTCTTCCTGTATGGCGCGTACATTGGTGTTTTGCAGTCCTTCTTTCGTCCCATAATGGGAATAATCTTCCAGATGGCTGGCATCTCGGAAAACCAGGATTCCGTCATTGGTTCCTACCCAGATTCGTTTACGCGAATCCTCCATCAAATAATTGACGGAGCGTATGGGGAAACTTTGCTCTGTTGTCAGTTCCTGGAACAGTTGTCCTTTGTCATCGAACAGAAACAATCCTTTGGCTCCTATCCATAGTTTGCCGTTCTTGTCCCTTAGGATGCTTCTTATTCCTTTATTGGTCAATAGTCTGTTAATTTTATCTTCTTGTGTCAGCTCCCGGTTGTAGGCGGAATAAAGTCCACTTTGGGTACCTATCCATATTTTTCCGTCTGTATCTTCGTAGAAGCATAGGATGTCTAGGCTTCCATCTTTATCATCTCCGATACAGGTTATGCGTTTGGTGTCAGGATGATAGATGGCTACACCATGTTTGTGGGTACCCAGCCACAAGTCGCCATGTTTGTCCTGATGGATGACGCTGATATGTGTTTGTTTGTTTAGACGACATTGGTTTAGGGGGATGATTTCTATTTCTTTCCCTTCTTTGTAAATACCTAATTCGCCTTCTCCACCCAACCATATTTGTCGGTTGTTGTCTGCCCATAGCCCCCAGACTTGTTTGTTGCAGTTATGACCATACTTTTCTGTTTTGTAAGTGATGGTATTGAACAGGGGTTGGGTATGACTGATAAAGTCAATTCCTCCCCGATAGTTGCCTATCCATATGTTGCCGAAAGAATCCTGTATGATGCTTTGTGCATTGGGACTAGACAAACCGTGTCCGTCATTGCTGGCTGTGATACGGGTAAAGATGGCTTGTGCTGGAGGGGTGAACGTATTCTCGAGTAGGTTGAAGATGCTGACCCCGCCCAGATAGGTGGAAATCCATAACGTGCCGTCATTCATTTGTTTGATATCGGCTACTTGGTTACCTAACAGGGAGTGTTCATTATCCTCCATCTGTCTGAAAGTGGTGAAACTTTCTTTTTGAGGGTTGAATAGTACTAGTCCGTTATTGGTGCCTAACCAGATATTATGGCTTTTATCCTTATAAATGACGTTTACGCTGTTGTCGGGCAGACTATTTTGATTTCCGGGGATATGCCGATAGTTCTTGCAAAAGTTGTTTTTTATTGAAATGATACTCAACCCTTTGTCACTGTGGCCGATGTATAGGTTACCGTTTCCGTCATCGACAGCTGTCTGGAAAGGGCCTTTTAATCCCAGTACCGTCTGTGGGGTATAGCAGGTGGTGTCTTGTGCAGACCAATGTATAACTCCTGCAGTATGATGGGTAATCCATATACCGGAGTCGGTAGCAGCGGTCAGCCCCGTGATGTTTTTGTCCAAGTGACTTAGCGGAGTGGCATGGGGCATCATGCTTCCGGTAGGATAGTCAAAATAAAATAGCCCTTGATCAGTTCCAACCCATACGTTATCATTCGTGGGGTCGGCTAGCAGACTGTTGATCCAGTTTTGCTCTGTCTTATGATTGTCTTGTCCATAAAGAATGAATTTTTGTCCGTCGAACCGGTTGAGTCCTGATGAGGTCGCTACCCAGATATATCCTTTTTGGTCTTGGATAATTTTTTGTGTGTAGTTGCTGGATAGTCCGTCTTCCATTCCCAGGCGTTTAATGGTATAGGGCTGCGCTGATATTTTCTCAAGGCTTGAAAGTGAGACGATAAAAAATAAAGTAATAATGAACGATATGTTTTTCATGAGGATATTAATTTGTGTATGGCAAAATTAGCATAAATCTTTGATATGACATGCTGACGGAGGGTTAAGAATTCGGCAATAGGCTATTAAAAACTCGTTATGAACGATTTTTCTATGTTTCGTGAACGGTTTTTATTCATTTGTGTTTGATAACACCTTTTATATTTGCAGAAGAAAAATAAACCCGTTTGATGCTTATGAAGATATAAAGTTAACCAATTTTATCGAAGAGGATGTCTTTTAGGAAAAAAATCTTCTAGTGATAAAGTGAATAATTAATCACCTTGTAATAATCTAATAAAAGAAAAACGATGAAATCAAACTCGTTCTTAAAAAATCGAAAGGCTTTGACAGCCTTATTGCTTTGCACAGGTTTCGTTGCGACTCAGCCGTTCAGTGTGATGGCCGAAGAAATTGTAACTGCCGTACAAACTGTCCAGCAACAGAAACAATCCGTATCAGGTACGATTAAAGATCCGGTAGGGGAACCGGTTATTGGTGCCAGTATTTTAGAGAAAGGTACTACCAATGGTACAATTACTGATTTCGATGGTAATTTTACATTGAATGTGGCTCCAGGAGCTACATTGGTTATTTCTTATATAGGATATAAGAATCAAGAGATGAAAGTTATTCCGGGAAAATCACTTAACATTATTTTGCAAGAGGATACAGAAACGTTGGAGGAAGTGGTGGTAGTCGGTTATGGTGTGCAGAAGAAATCAGATGTGACCGGTTCTGTTACTTCAGTAGGGAAGGAGCGTCTGGGAAAACTTCCGGTGACGAATGTATTACAAGCTGTTCAAGGTGCGGCGGCAGGTGTTACTATTACACAAACATCTTCCATTCCGGGCGATGCACCGGATGCTTTGGTGCGTGGCCAGAATTCCATCAATGCTAATTCCGGGCCATATATTGTTGTGGACGGTGTGCCTATCAGCAAGTCGGGAGGTACATTGAATGATATCAATCCGAATGATATTGAATCCATGGAAATTTTGAAGGATGCTTCGGCCACTGCCATTTATGGTACAAACGGTGCGAATGGTGTTATTTTGATTACTACTAAGCGTGGTACTTCCGGCAAGCCGACTATTCGTTATAACGGATATTTCGGAGTGGAGGATTTTTCTCATAAACTAGATTTCTGTGATGGTGCGCAAATCACTCAACGTTATAGAGATTATGTGTCACAGAACCCCGGAGAAACCATGTACAATGATTATGTGAAGAATGCATACGAAGCGGAAAATCAGGCCAATGGTATAGAGAATGATTGGATTGATGCTGTATCGCAAACTGGTATCATCCAAGACCATAACGTAAGTATCGGCGGTGGGGCGGATAATGTGAAGTATTACGTTTCTGCCGACTATATGAGTCAGAAAGGTGTGTTGAAAGGGTTCAACTACAAACGTTACTCTATTCGTACGAATATTGATATGAATGTGACTGATTATATGAAGGTGGGAACTAATTCCTATATAGTATCTCATAACCGTGACGGTGGACGTGTTAACTTTCTGATGGCTGAGGCTATGTCTCCTTATGCAAAAATGTATGAAGAAGACGGCAGCTATTGCATTAATCCGATGTACAGTGAAACTTTGTTTACCAATCCGTTGATGTGGACTACTACTAATCCCGAGCGTCGTCAGTGGAATATCAATATAAACGGTTATGCCGAGATTGATTTCGGAAAGTTGATTTCTCCTCTTAAAGGATTGACCTATAAATTCAATGGTGGTTATGCATATATGCCCAAGCGTTATAATAATTATGAAGGTAAGTCGGTGAATAATAAGACCGGTTATGCTGAAATAAAGAATGAAGAAACACAAAGTTATACCATAGAGAATATCCTTGCTTATAATCGTGATTTTGGAAAGCATCATTTGGATTTGACAGCTTTGTATGCCGCTTCACGTAAGAAATATCAACGTTCACAAGCTATGGCCAGCAAATTTATTAATGACGACCAGCAGTGGCATAACATGGGTAGTGCGGAAACACCTAGCGTAGCTTCATATACCGACCTTTATACTACTGTTTCACAAATGGGACGAATTAATTATTCTTATGACAGCCGTTACTTGTTTACATTTACAGTGCGTCGGGACGGTTCTTCTGTTTTCGGTGATAATAACAAATACGGTGTATTCCCTTCTGTCGCTTTAGGTTGGAATATTGCCCGTGAATCATTTATGGAATCTTCCAGTAATTGGTTGAACACATTAAAGCTGCGTGCGTCTTATGGTAAAGCGGGTAATGAGGCCATCGGAGTATATCAGTCACGTGTGAAGATGGATTCAGGCATGTTGGCTTTAGGCGGAGCTTCGAATGCAGGTTTATGGCCCAATGATTTGATGGGGAATGCGGATCTGACTTGGGAAACCACAAAGAGTTTCAATGTCGGTCTGGACTTCGGACTTTGGAATAACCGTTTGACAGGTAATATTGATGTGTATTTCTCAAAGACCAACGATTTGCTTCTGAAACGTAATTTACCTAAAGTAACTGGTTACAATACCGTGTACTCCAATATGGGTGAAACAGCTAATAAAGGTGTGGAATTGACACTGAATTCCCGTAATATTGTTTCAGGCGATTTTACCTGGAGTTCCAATTTGGTATTTTCATGGAATAAGAATGAGATAAAAGACCTTTATGGAGACGGACAGAACGACTTGGGTAACCGTTGGTTCCTTGGACATCCGATAGGCGTGATTTATGATTATACAATGGTTGGAATCTGGCAGGAAGATGAGATAGCCCGTGGAGACCATTTGAATTGGGACCCGATTGCAGAAGCTGGTGATGTGAAGTTGGCGGATATCAGTGGCCCTGACGGAGTACCTGATGGCAAGATTGATGACAATGACCGTACCATCAAAGGGCAGACAACACCGAAATGGATTGGTGGTCTGACGAATACGTTCACTTATAAGGATTTTACATTGAGTATCTTTATCCAGACTACACAAGGATTGAAAAAGAACAATTCATTGATCGGTATGGCAGGTGATGAAATGGGACGTCGTAATACCACTACTGAAATAGGTTATTGGACTCCGGAAAACAAGAGTAACGAATGGCGTTCATTGCGTAAGAACTCAAACAAACATGGATATGGTTTCCCTTGTGATGCCAGTTATACACGTATCAAAGACATCACATTAAGTTATACTTTCCCACAGCGCATGATTCAGAAGATGGGTATCGGTGGTTTGCAGCTTTATGTGAGCGGACGTAACCTGTTTACTTTCACGGATTGGGTAGGTTGGGATCCTGAGGCTCGTCAGGTAGCTCGTGGTAATAGTTCATGGGATAGTACAAGAGGTGAAACTGTATATGACAGCAGTAACTACCCGATGACTAAGAGTTGTGTATTTGGAGTTAATTTAACATTCTAAAAAACGAAGAACTATGAAATTTAGAAATATATTATTAACAACTTTTGCTGCATCGGCATTTGTTATTGGGACTACATCATGCAGCGATAGTTTTCTGGATGAGAAAATGTACTCTAGTTATGGTCCGGGAAGTATCAGATGTAAATGCGAAATTGGTAGGTCTGCACCGTCAATATGCTGCTATATGGGGAATGTCCAGTCAGCAGGGATTTGTAGGATGCTGGCAGGTAGGTACGGATGTAGGTGCTCCCGGTGACACTCAGGGGGTAGAGGTTCCTTTACAGATATCAGGAATTGAATGCAGAGAATGCAGGGGTAAGTTTCCTTTGGGAAAAATTATATGAGCTCATTAATAGTGCGAATCAGATTATCGCTTCACAAGCTGAAGGCGGTGATGCGGCGGCAACAGCCGAAGCCATGTTCTTTCGTGCTTATGCATACAATATGTTGGTGACATTATGGGGGGATGTACCTTTAGTGACAGAATCTACTAGTATTCCGCGTACAGATTATACCCGTAATGCGGTTGCCGAGGTGGATGGAGTCATTGATTCTGACTTGGTTTATGCCATGTCTAATCTTCCGGTAGTGGGAGCTGCCAAAAATGAAAGCCGTATAAATCAGGACATGGCAAGACAGTTGGCAGGAGAAGCCTATCTTCGGATGGGTATGCGTGATGCTTCCTATTTCAAGAAGGCGGAAGATGCGGTGACGCCTATTATAACAGGTGGTAAATATGAACTGATTTCAGCAAGATATGGTAAATATGCGGCCGAGCCGGGTGATTATTATCATGATATGTTCCGTTGGGGGAATCAGCGTCGTTCACAGGGGAATATGGAGGCTATCTGGACTTTCGAAATGGAGTATAACCGTGATGTGAATGGCGGTACAATTGATAATCCGCAACAACGTCGTAACTGGGTTCCTGCTTTCCATAAACTGGATGGTATGGTGAATGCGGATTCCATAGGCGGTCGTGGTAATGGCCGTTTGCGTATCAGCAATTTTGTGAAATACGGATTGTATGAGAAAGGTGATATCCGTAATTCTAATTATAATATCCGTCGTGTAATGTGGTATAACAAGCCCGGTTTTTCAAAAGAAGTTGGTATTGATGCTAAAGGGTTCTTGGTGGATAAAGACAAAGGTGTAAGAAATGTGACATTAAAAACGGGCGACCAGGTCATCCCTCACGAGGGAGATTCATTGAATGTATTTTATCCTCATCCCACTAAATGGGGGGCTTATGATGAAACCGATGATTTTGGTTATGCTGTAGTGAAGGACTGGCCTGTGATGCGTTTGGGAGAAACTTACTTGCTTCGTGCAGAGGCTCGTTTCCGTCAGGGGAATACACAGGGGGCGGCTGATGACATCAATGTGTTGCGCGACCGTGCCTTTAAAGACTATCGTGCGGTGGCTCCGGGTGCTGGTAAAGTAACGGCTGATCAGATTGACATTGACTTCATTTTGGATGAACGTGCCCGTGAATTGATTAGTGAGGAGAACCGTCGTATGACTTTAGTCCGGACCAATACGTTGGCCGAACGTATCAAATTGAATGGGGATGTGGAACCTGCCGCACCAAGCAATAAGGTGATTACAGGTTTTGATGCCAATATCCATACATTGCTTCCGATACCTCTCACCGAGATTCAATTGAACAAAGACGGAGATTTGAAACAGAATCCGGGTTATTGATTCTGTCGGATATAAGTAAGAAGATAGATATATAAAATATTGAAAGAGCATGAAGGGCATATCTCTTAAAGAGAGTGCCCTTATTTTATTTCCTCTAGTTTGGTAAATCCGACGTGATTTATTTCTTTAGAAAGAATAAAAAGCGGCTTTTGGCTGATTTCTGTCCTATTTTGCACGAATTATACCCCCTTTTTTATTAGCAGAATATGTATTTTTGAAGAATAAAAAACAGCTGTATCGGGTTGGAACTCGATGACAGGTAATGAATAACCCCATAAATACTATGATGCGACTTTTATTATCTCTTTTATTGCTTTTGTCATTTTTGCAGATGAATGCACAGACTTATCCTAAAGTGATTCTTCCGGGTGATTATCCTGACCCTTCTATTATGCGTGACGGCAAGGATTACTACATGACTCATTCTCCTTTCTATTACGCTCCCGGATTCTTAATCTGGCACTCGCAGGATTTAATGAACTGGGAGCCGTTATGTCGTGTCATGCCTCAATATGAAGGCTCTGCCATGGCACCTGATTTGTTGAAATACAAAGATACTTATTATATTTATTATCCTGCCGCAGGAACCAATTGGGTGATGTGGGCGAAAGATATTCGTGGGCCGTGGAGTCTTCCCGTAGACTTGAAGGTAGGAGGAATTGACCCTGGTCATGTTGTGGATAGGGAGGGAAATCGCTATCTTTATGTGGATAAAGGGGAGGTGATCCGATTAACAGAAGACGGACTTGCTACCGTTGGGGAGAAGAAGAAAGTATATGACGGATGGAAATATCCTGATCATTGGGATACGGAATGCATGTGTCTGGAGTCCCCGAAACTGAATGAACACAACGGATATTATTATCTTACTTCTGCCCAAGGAGGGACTGCGGGACCCGCAACGAGCCACATGGTTGTGTCCGCCCGTTCAAAAAGTGTGACCGGCCCTTGGGAGAATTCACCTTACAATCCCATTGTGCATACATATAGTGCAACGGATAGTTGGTGGTCTAAAGGTCACGGCACACTGATAGATGATGTGAACGGCAACTGGTGGATTGTTTATCATGCATATGCCAAAGGCTATCATACATTAGGACGCTCTACCTTGATTGAACCGATAGAATGGACGGAAGACGGCTGGTATCGTACCGTATCTGCCGCTACCCCTGTCACTCCGGAGCAGGAAATCAAACATGGATTGGAACTGTCCGATGATTTCAAAGGTCCTCAATTGGAACTTCAGTGGACTTTTTGGAAAGAATATGCTTCCAAATCCCTGACTTTCAAGGAGGATATCTTATGGATGAAGGCCAAAGGTCGGACTCCTGCCGACGGACGGGTGTTGTTGACCACCGCTGAAGACAAAAATTACGAAACACAAGTGGAAATCCGGACAGGGAATGGAAATGTGGCCGGGCTTATCCTGTATTATAATGAAAAGGCTTATGCCGGAGTCGTTTCCGATGGAAAGAGATTCTATATTTACCGGAATGCGGAGCACAAGACGGAACTTCCCAATCGCATTGGGAAACATTTCTTTGCCAGACTGCACAATTGCGGTAACCGTCTGTCCGTCGAGGTGAGTAAAGACGGGGAAGAATGGGCTGTCCTTGCCGGTGATATGGATGTTTCTTCCTTGCATCACAATAATTATGGTGGTTTTTATGCTTTGCGTGTTGGTCTGTTTTCCGCTGGAAAAGGAAGTGCGGGTTTCAGCCGCTTCCGTTATCGGAATGCAGTTCCGCGAGAGAAAGATATGAGCGCCTATCTGATGGTCTTCCACAAAGACGAGGACCATGGACTTCACATGGCAATCAGTCCCGACGGCTACACTTTTACCGCCTTGAACGAAGGAAAGCCCGTCATAGCCGGAGATACGATAGCTGAACAGAAAGGTATCCGCGATCCGCATATCTTCCGTGGTCCGGATGGAGCATTCTATCTGTCGATGACCGATTTGCATATTTATGCGCAGCGTGACGGATATCGTGATACAGAATGGGAACGCGATGGAAAAGAGTACGGATGGGGTAACAACCGGGGGCTGGTATTGATGAAATCTTGGGATCTGATTCACTGGAAGCGTACCAATCTGCGCTTTGATAAATTATCTGCTGCTTACAGTGAGGTAGGTTGCGCTTGGGCTCCTGAAGTGACCTATGATGATAAAAAAGGAAAGTTGATGATGTATTTCACCATGCGCTTTAAGAATGAAGCGAACAAACTTTATTATGTATATGTCAATGACGACTTTGATAAATTGGAAACTTTACCTCAGCTTCTTTTTCAATATCCCGATGAGAAGATTTCTGCTATCGATGCGGATATTACCCGTATAGGAGATAAATATCACATGTTTTACGTTTCGCACGATGGGGGCGCCGGTATCAAGCAGGCTGTTTCGGATAGGGTAAACAGTGATTACAAGTATAATGCCCGTTGGTATGATCCTGAACCCACGGCGTGCGAAGCTCCGAATTTGTGGAAACGCATTGGTGAGGATAGATGGGTGTTGATGTATGATGTGTACGGGCAGAAGGTTCATAATTTCGGATTCAGTGAAACTTCCGACTTCGTACATTTCACTCCTTTGGGACAGTTTAACCAAGGAGTGATGAGGACTACTAACTTTACTTCTCCCAAACATGGGGCAATCATTCATCTTACCCGCCAGGAAGCGGAACGCCTGGCAGAACATTGGGGGATGTCTTACGATGCTTTGCTTCCATCTGAATAAGAAACATTTTATATAAAATAATTCATGATGAGTAAACTGAGAAACAGCTTGTGTGAGTTGTGCACAGCTTTGATTTTCTTTGCGGATGCAGCAATGAACCGTTGCAACCCATTCGTTCAGGTGAGATATGGCCTGATAACAACGGAGAGCATATCAATGCCCATGGGGGCGGAGTAATGTACCATGATGGAACATACTATTGGTTCGGTGAGAATAAATGTGATACTACCAGCAGTGCCATGGTGGGAGTAATGTGCTATTCTTCTCGGAATCTTACTGACTGGAAGAACGAAGGCGTAGCGCTTTCTGTTGTTGATAACGACAGCAGCGACATAGCGCGTGGATGTATATTGGAACGTCCTAAAGTGATATATAATGCGAAAACAGGGAAGTTTGTGATGTGGTTCCATCTGGAATTGAAAGGAAAAGGTTATGCAGCCGCCCGTGCCGGGGTGGCAGTCAGTGATACTCCTGTCGGTCCTTACCGTTTCATCCGTTCGGGACGTGTCAATGCTGGTAAGCTGCCTGTTGATATGGACGGACAGGCTGTTGCAGTGCTGGATACTCTGAATGCCAAGAATTATGAAAAATGGTGGACTCCCGAATGGACGGATGCTGTGCAAAAAGGCTTGATAGTAAAGCGTGATTTGGATGGCGGACAGATGTCTCGCGATATGACTCTTTATGTAGATGAGGATGGTAAAGCCTACCATATTTACTCTTCCGAAGAAAACCTCACACTCCAAATAGCGGAATTGAGCGATGACTATCTTTCACACACAGGGAATTATGTGCGTGTGGCTCCGGCAGGACACAATGAGGCACCTGCTATCTTCAAAAAAGACGGAACCTACTGGATGATCACTTCCGGTTGTACCGGTTGGGCTCCCAATGAGGCTCGTATGTTCTCGTCTTCTTCCATCTTCGGACCGTGGTCTCAGCATCCCAACCCTTGTGTGGGAACCTAAGTCGGAACTTACGTTTGGCGGACAGAGCACTTATATTCTGAAAGTGGAGGGGGAAGAAAGATGCTTTTATATTTATGGCGGATATCTGGCGTCCAGAGCATCCCAGTGATGCCCGTTACATTTGGTTACCTGTTCAATTCAAGGAAGGAATTCCATACGTGGAGTGGATGGACAACTGGACACTGGATTTCTTTCAGTAATCCCTGTTGAAAATAGTCTGAAGGATGGAAAATAGTGCAATAGTCTGTTCTTGACTGATTATTGCATCCATCTTGCTCGATTTTACCCCTATGGTTGTCAATCAGATTTTTTATCTTTGCTATCGGTAAAAAGAGATAATAGGTATTAAAGATAGGTTTTTAGGAAGAAGGTTAACATACTGTGATGTGATAATAGAATTTTAGGTTAGGTTAAGTTAGAATTGAAGGCATATTTCGTGAGGAAATGTGCCTTTCTGTTTTCATTACCTTTCTAGGTTCGTATATTTGTAATGTCGAATTTGTGAAACTTAAAATAGAATATGCATGAAAAAGATTGGATTGTTTTTGTTGTTAGGCGTTTCTCTTTCGTGGTTGGTGTCTGCTTGCCAAGGATGTCAGCAGGAAAGACGGAAGGAAGTGCCTTTGGATTCTATTGTACTGAGTGACCCTTGCATTTTGGCAGACAGGAAGACGGCTATGTATTATATGACTGGAACCGGCGGTATGCTTTGGAAAAGCAAGGATTTGAAACTTTGGGAAGGACCGTTCCATGTGGCAAAGACTGATTCCGGTTCGTGGATGGGACCGAAACCAATGATTTGGGCTGCCGAGTTACATCCGTATAAGGGCAAGTATTATTATTTTGCCACTTTCACCAATCAGGAGGTGAAGATTGATACGGTACAAGGGAATGTAATAGAGCGCCGTGCCAGTCATGTTTTGGTGAGCGATAACCCGGACGGACCTTACGTTCCGATGAAGGATTCCACTTACCTGCCTGCTGATAAACCAACCTTGGATGGGACTTTCTGGGTGGATAAGGACGGAAAGCCTTATATGGTATATTGTTATGAATGGTTGCAAGCCTTGGATGGTACGATAGAGAAAATAGAACTGAAGCCTGACTTAAGTGGAACCATAGGCGAAGGGAAATTGCTGTTCCGTGCCAGCGAATCGCCGTGGAGCCGTGAAAAAGATGCGGATGGCAAGGACAAACCGAATAAAGTCACTGACGGTCCGTATCTGTTCCGTACAGGAACAGGTAGACTCGGTATGATTTGGACTAGTTGGATTTATAATGTGTACACTCAGGGAGTGGCTTATTCTGAAAGCGGAACCTTGGATGGACCATGGATACAGGAGAAAGACCCGATTACTCCTCCCAATTTCGGTCATGGGATGTTGTTTCAGACCTTGGACGGTAAATGGTTGATGTCTGTACATAGTCATAAGGATGTAAACGGACGTTATATTCGTACTCCTCGCTTGTTTGAAGTCGATTTTTCCGGAGATAAATTGGTGGTGGGAAAACCATATACTCCTTGAAAGTGCTTTATCTTTTTTCGAGAGGAAAGGTAATTACTTTTGCTTCAATGAAAAGAGATGTGTAGAAAGAGTTGGAAGGACAGCTTTATGAGTCTGTCCCTCCAAATAAATGACCGGGTTAATCCCAACCCGGATTCTGTTTCAGTGCACCCTGAGCCAGGTCTACCTCTTCCAAGGGGATAGCCCACAGATAGTCACGGTTGGCGTTGAACTTGCGGGTTTCAATAAAAATGCTTTCTCCTTTTGCATTTACCCCGTATACTGGTTTAGTAACATCCTTTTCAGTTGTTTTATAGCTACGGGTATCAAACAGGTGCATTCCCTCGAAAGCAAATTCCAAACGACGTTCCAAACGGATAGCTTCGCGCATTTGATCTTTGGATAAGCCGGAAGGCAGAGGAGGAAGATTTACGCTGGGACGCTGACGGATTTGATTGACCGCATCATATACTTCCGTATCCGGAGCAGACAGATTTTCGTTACGAGCCTCGGCGAAGGTCAGCAGCACTTCTGCATAGCGGATATAGATAAAGTTGGTCCAGTCATAATTATTGATACCGTCATTGTCCGGATTGATATACTTTTTCATGCTATATCCTGTACGGGTATGGCTGCCATCTCCCATATTGTTCAGGTTGAAAGTCTTTCCTGCTATTTGTGACCCGTTCCACAGTACAGAGAAGCCTAGACGGGGGTCACGGTCGGCAAACGGGTCTTCCGGATTATAGAAAGGAGACTCTTTGATTGATTTGCCATCTTTGCATGGATAGGAGTCTATCAAGTCTTGAGTAGGTGATAAAGCTTCCCATCCTCCCATCATGACGGGAGCGAAGAACTGTCCTATATAACTGCCTTCGTTGGAGTTTTTCGGGTTTTCTAGATATTCGCGATCAAAGATGATTTCGTTACATAACTCTGCTACAGGTTGGAACAAGTCACCATAGTTATCATACAGTCCATACACATTCATGCCCATTACTTTGCGTGCGGCGGCTTCCGCCACATCATATTTGTGTGCGTAGAAAGCAACTCTGGCTTTCAGTGCGTAGCAGGCCCGGCACTCGGTTTTCCGTGGTCACTGTTGCTGCGGATATCGGGCAAGCTGGCTGCTGCTTTTATCCAATAATCCTACTATATGATTATAAGTCTCCTCTTCAGAACTGCGTGAAGGAAGTTTCTCGTTCAGTTCCAACGGATGATCCAGCAGGGAGGCGCCACCCATATATTTTAATATGTTAGCGTATGAGAAAGCTTCGAGAAACTGTACTTCAGCTGTCAGTTGCGCTTTTTCTTTTTCATCCATCGGCACATCGCCTATATGCTCGTAAAATACCAGGCATCTGCGGATGCATTGATAGGCATTTTTCCATAATTGTAGGAAATGTGGGTTGCTGGAAGTTGCCGTACCAGCAGACAACTGTCCCTGTTCGGCTGTGACATGTACAGGAATAGCATTATCTGTGTAGCAGTCTGTCATGATAGTATGGTTTTCCGGTTCTATCAGATACAGATAAATTCCGGTTTGCAAATTTCTGGGCATCTTCTGCGTTTTTCCAGAAAGATGCATCGGATAATTGGTCTTTAGGATTTCTGTCCAGAAAACTGTCATTGCAAGAGCTCAGACCAAGGCCGCATGCCAATATTAATCCTATAAAGTTATATTTTAGTTTCATAGTTGTCAGTGTTTAGAATGTTACATTCAGACCGAAGGAATAATTTCGGGTCAATGGATAATAGTTGCCGCTGATGGCTTCGGGGTCTACACCGTCGAAGCCGGAAATCATAAAGAGATTGTCGATACTGCAATACACTCTCAGACGGCTGATTCCGTATTTGGATATCAGCTGTTTGGGCAGGCTGTAACCTACTTGCAGGTTTCTCAGCTTGGCATAAGAGGCGTCCTGCATCCAGAAACTGGAAGTCACACGGTTTTTGGAGTCACTCATGGATAATCGGGGATAAGTGGCATTCGGGTTTTCCGGAGTCCAACGGTCCAGATGCTGTTCCGTTACTTTACCGCCATTGTAGAAGGCATATCTGATTTCAGCTACAGGAGCACTCTTTACATCAGCTGCACCTTGCAGCAGTGCACTTAGGTCGAAGTCTTTATATTGAACTGAAAGATTCAGACCGAAGTTGATTTTCGGGAAGTAGGAACCCAATACTTGCCGGTCTTTGCTGTCTACTACTTTGTCTCCGTTCAGGTCACGGTATTTTAAGTCACCCGGAACCGGAGTACCCATGCTCTGTGTAGGATGATTCTTGATCTCTTCTTCGTTTTGGAAGATGCCGTCGCATACGTAGCCGTAATATGCCCACAGTGGGTCGCCTACGGATTGTCCCGGTGTGTCACCGCCTTTCAAATCCATGATTTTGGTAGTTACATAGCTGAAATTGGCTCCGATAGAATAGCTCCAATCATTGATACGGTTGTTATGTCCCAGTTGCAGTTCGATACCGGTATTACGCACTACGCCGGCATTTTGCATCGGAGCGCTGACTCCCATCATGTTGGGAACTGGAAGTTGCAGTAATATGTCCCGTGTTTCCTTGCGGAACCAGTCTGCGCCCAATGTCAGTTTATTGCCCAAAAAAGCGGCGTCCACACCTACGTTCCATTGATCGGTTTTCTCCCACGTAATATCTTGGTTAGCCATCGGGTTGGAAATGGAAATACCCGGGAGTCAAAGTGTTGCCGAAACTATAGTCATAACCGAACAGATAGGTGTTCTGATACGGATAATAGTTAGAACTGTTGTCCGAGTTTACGGTTTCCTGATTACCTAGCAATCCCCATGATGCACGTAGTTTCAAATTATCCACCCAATCGGCTTTGAAGAACTCTTCTTCCGAGATTCTCCATCCGATGGAGAAAGAGGGGAATGCGCCGAAGCGGTTGTTCTTGGGGAAGCGTGAAGTGCCGTCATAACGCAGGTTGGCTTCTAGCAGATAGCGGTCATCGTATGAATAATTCACGCGTCCGAAGCTGAGCGGAGGGCGTATTCTATTTCTGTACCGTATGTTGTCTGTCCTGTCACTTCACCGGCGTTGATCTGGTCCAGTGAGTTGGAGTTGGGCAGGTTCTTACGGTAAGCTTGCAGATAGCGTGTCTGTTTATAAATTTGTGAGTAACCTAATAAGGCTCCTATTGTGTGTTTGCCGAAGGTTTTATTATAGTCCAGATAAGCTTGCAAGTTCAGTTCCATACTTTTGATGTCATATTCTGTGATGGAGTTAGTGGTTTTCTTTACCGGTGTGTCTGAACCTGCCTGATAGAATGTCATAGTATTGACGTGGGTGGGATTGTCGGTCAGGTTGAAAGTCGAGGCGGCGACTCCTCTCAGTTTCAGTCCGTCTATGATGTCCAGTTCCATTCCTACGTTACCTTGGAAATTGCTGTTTATCTCTTTGTAGGTTCCTCCTTCACGTGCATAGGCTACGGAGTTGTGCTCGTTTTTGAATAAAGCATAGTTGCCGTTGCTCAATTGGATGGGAGTAACCGGAGTCTCACGGAAAGCATAGTGCATCAGGTTGCTGATACCTGCCGCCGGAGCAGTCATATTACTGCGGTATACCGCCATATTTGTAGTCAGTTTCAGACGACTGTTTATCTGAGCGTCAATGTTGGCACGTACATTGAACTTGTTGTAGTTGGTATTGACTATCAATCCGTCTTTATCATGATAGTTGAATGCCAGCGAGTAAGTTACTTTGTCTCCACCGCCTTTGATACTCAAGTGGTGGTTGTTGAACAGGCCGTTTTCACTTAATAGCGTACCCAGCCAGTCGGAATTGGGATAAAAGTCAGGATCACTTCCGTCTTTGAACTTTTGTAGGGCTGTTTCGTCATACGGACCTTTCAAACCGTCATTGGTGTAAGCTTCATTCATCAGCACTGCATAATTGTAAGAATCCAAAAATTTGGGCATACGTGAGGCACTTTGCCAGCCTACATATCCATCGTATGATACAATGGTACGTCCTTTGGTTCCCTTTTTGGTTGTGATAAGGATAACGCCATTGGCAGCACGTACACCATAAATGGCTGAGGCGGCTGCATCTTTTAATATAGAGATGTTTTCAATATCGTTGGGGTCCACGCTGCTCATGGTAGATTCTACCCCATCCACCACAACCATGGCACTGGCATCTCCCATAGTTCCTAGACCACGCACACGCAGTACTCCGGCATCAGCTCCCGGCTGACCGGTATTTTGGATAATGGTGACACCTGGCATTTGTCCTGCCAGCATGTTGGTGACATTGGCACTGGTGCGGTTGACTAGCTTATCGGATGAGATGGTTGCCACAGAACCTGTCAGGTTTACTTTTTTTTGAGTACCGTATCCTACTACTACCACTTCATCTAAAGATTCTGTATCTTCTTTCAAGATAATGGTGTAACTGTTGCTGTTGCCTACGGTAATTTGTTGGTCGTTGTAACCGATATACGAAACTTTCAGTTTAGCCCCTACGGATACATTTAATGTGAATTTGCCATCCACATCTGTAATAGTACCGTTGGTGCTTCCCACTTCTACTACATTGGCACCGATTACAGGAGCTCCGCTTGCATCATTTACGATACCTGTAATTTGTTTGACATGCTGTTGCACGATGGCAGTTGACTGCGAAGCCCACAAAGGCATTGGGAAAGCCATTCCGGCAAATAGTGTAAGACACGCATAAAAAGAGGCTTTTTTCAAAATTACGTGTGTCTTTACACAATTTTCCCTTCTTTTCTGGTAGAATTGCATAGATTAATAAGGTTAAATTAGTAAATAGTTTGGTTTAGGGATCTTATTCCCTTTCTATTTCAGTTGCTGCAAATGTATTATTTTATAAGAATATAACGCTATCTTTTCTTTTATTTTTTTTTGTTATTCTTAATAAATTACAGGTTATGACTAACCTGCTGTAGTTTTTTGTGGGTTATTCTTGTTATTTTGTATCTAGCGAGGAAGTAGAATGGTACATATTGCTTGAGAAATCAAACAATGAAATTCATATGGATAGAAATGTTAAATATGTCCTTTCTAAGGATTATTTTTGTATCTTTCTCAAAAGGTGTGATGAAAACTGAATATATTTCGCTAATAGTTATCATTTATAATGAATAATCAGAATTTATTGTGTAGCTGATTCTTTTGCTTTTTTCTTTTACTGAAACTGTAGTTTAATAGGGAAGAACTTTTTGTTTTTTTCTATGCCAGTCTTTCATAAACTTCCATTTTTCCTCCATTTGACCGAATAAAGTCCCTCTTTTGAAAGATTTATATACCTGAAAATAGGTTCCTATACTATATCTTTGCATCAAACAAATTCAGGACTAATTATATGAAAAACAAATTTTTTATCACCTTATTTGCCTGTTTGCTACCTTGGATGGCAGGGGCGCAGCAGATTATTTCCAAACAAAACAATGTAGCCGAAAAAGATTACATAGCTTATCTCTTTACCTATTTTACAGGTAACCACATCAGCGAGGAAGCCGTATGCTATGCGGTAAGTACGGACGGATATACCTATTGGGCACTGAATGACAACAAACCTGTCATTGATTCCAAAATCATCAGTTCTACCGGTGGTGTGCGCGATCCGCATATCCTGCGTTGCGAAGACGGAAAGACATTCTATATGGTGGTTACCGATATGGTTTCTGACAATGGATGGGATTCCAATCGTGCCATGGTGTTGTTGAAATCTACAGACTTGGTGAACTGGAACCATTCTGTCATCAATATGCAGAAATGTTATGCCGGCCAGGAAAAACTGAAACGGGTATGGGCTCCTCAGACTATCTTCGATGCGGAAGCCGGAAAATACTTGGTTTATTGGTCAATGAAATATGGTGATGGGGCAGATGTGATTTATTATGCTTATGCCAATAAAGAATTTACCGACCTGGAAGGTGAACCGAAACCGCTTTTCATCCCTGAAAACAAGAAATCTTGCATAGACGGTGATATCGTATATAAAGATGGAATCTACCACCTGTTTTATAAAACCGAAGGACATGGAAACGGCATCCGGGTAGCAACTACCCGTTCACTGACTTCGGGACAATGGGAGGAAGAACCCGACTACAAGCAGCAGACCCCGGAAGCGGTGGAAGGTGCGGGAACTTTCAAACTGATAGGTCAGAATAAATACATCTTGATGTATGATGTCTATATGAAAGGTAAATACCAGTTTACCGAAACGACCGATTTGAAAAACTTTAAAGTGATAGACAGTGAGGTGAAGATGAATTTTCATCCGCGTCACGGAACTATCATCCCCATTACCCGTGCCGAGTTGAAGCGCATCACCGACAAATGGCCTTCAAAGGAAATGGGCAATATGACGATTCCCAACAATCCCGTGCTGCAAGGTTTCCATGCTGACCCCGAGATATTGTATTCTCATCAGACTAAAAAATATTATATCTATTCCACCACCGACGGACAGCCCGGATGGGGCGGATGGTATTTCAGTGTCTTCTCTTCGGATAATCTGAAGGACTGGAAAGATGAAGGGGTGATGCTTGATTTGAAATCCGATCAGGTGGCATGGGCGGATGGAAACGCATGGGCTCCGTGCATTGAAGAGAAAATGGTGGATGGAAAGTATTATAAATATTTCTTCTATTTCAGTGGTAATCCTGTAGCCGGAGGCGGCAAGCAGATTGGGGTGGCGGTAGCCGATTCACCCATTGGTCCGTTCAAAGACTTGGGACATCCCATTATTACTGAATCTCCCGTGGGCCACGGACAGCAGATTGATGTGGATGTGTTTACCGATCCGGTTTCGGGAAAATCCTATCTGTACTGGGGCAATGGTTATATGGCGGGCGCCGAACTGAATGAGGATATGGTTTCCATCAAAAAGAATACCTTGACCGTATTGACACCGAAAGGAGGAAGTCTGAAAGATTACGCTTTCCGTGAAGCGGCATATGTGTTCTATCGTAATGGTCTTTACTACTTTATGTGGTCGGTGGATGATACCGGTTCGCCCAACTATCATGTGGCATACGGTACGTCGAAATCTCCGCTAGGTCCTATAAAGGTTGCTAAGAAACCGGTGGTACTGATTCAGGATCCTGCAAAGGAAATCTATGGACCTGCGCACAATGCAGTCCTACAAATTCCGGGTACGGATGAGTGGTACATTGTATATCATCGTATTAATAAGAACTTTATAGATCGTGAGAAGGGTCCTGGCGTGCATCGTGAAGTATGTATAGACCGTATGGAATTTAATCCGGATGGAACCATCAGGAAGGTTGTTCCCACGTTATAAAAGAAACATGACAATAAAGCATATACCATGAAAAAGACCTTATTATCTCTGGCAATCGCCTCATTGGCAGCAGGCCAATCCGTCTGTGCTGCCGTGGAAAAAGTATATAATGAGCCCGATTCGGTCTACATCTTCTCTTACGCCCATCCGGAAGACGAGGGACGCAGCGGACTGAAATTCGCATGGAGTCCCGATGGCGACAAGTGGCTGAGTGTATCCGACGGCTTTGCCTATCTGAAATGTGATTTCGGGCGTTGGGGGGCGGAAAAGAGAATGATTAAACCTCTTCTGGAAAAAGCGGAAGATGGACGTTGGTATTGCCGGTGGCAGCTTACCCCCAGCGGAAAAGTATGGGGTACTTCCCATTCTTCCGACTTGTTGAAGTGGGCTCCTCAACAATATGTCAATGCGGAGAAGCCTGCCGTGCCCCGACTGGTCACTGCCCGGCAGATTGTCCTTGATAAAGATACCTTGAACGGTTATATGCAGAAAGTACCTTATGCGGATATAGAACAGTTGATTCGTTTTGCTGAGCATAAGAAATTCCGCGATATACAGAATAATGAGCGTACCGAACAGGATGCCGTCCGCTTTGCCGGACTGAAACCGGTCACTGCCACCATCCGGGTGGATGCCGGACGGGTGAAGCCTATTAGTGAGCATCTGATAGGTATTTTCTTTGAGGATATCAATTATGGAGCCGATGGTGGACTTTATGCGGAGCTGGTTCAGAACCGTGATTTTGAATATTCTGCCAAAGACGGTGCAAGAGATAAGAACTGGAACAGCACGTATGCGTGGAGTATACAGGGTACTGATGCGGAACTGTCTGTCAGTGAGGACAGTCCCATCCATGCTAACAATGCTCATTATGCAGTGTTGGAGGTACACCGCCCGGGTGCTGCCTTGGTGAATAACGGTTTTGACGGTATTGCCGTGAAAAAAGGTGAGAAGTATGACTTCTCTGTGTTTTCCAAAGTGCTGGATGATACGAAAGGTGGAAAAGTGCTTGTGAGGCTGACTACCAAAGATGGCAAGGAGATTGCGCAGGCTGCTATTCGGGTTTCATCTACAGAGTGGAAAAAACAAAAGGCTGTACTGACGGCAACGGCGGATGCTGCGGATGCCGTGTTGTCCGTTTGTCCGCAGATGGCTGGGAAGTATGCCTTGGATATGGTTTCTCTTTTCCCACAGAATACATTTAAAGGCAGGAAGAACGGGCTGCGCGCCGATTTGGCACAGACTTTGGCGGACCTTCATCCCCGTTTTGTCCGTTTCCCCGGCGGATGTGTGGCTCACGGAGATGGTGTGGACAATATTTATGATTGGAAAGGCTCTATAGGAGCGTTGGAGGAACGCAAGCCTCTGCGCAATTTGTGGGGGTATCATCAGACCCGCGGTCTGGGATATCATGAATATTTTTTGTTCTGCGAGGATATGGGGGCCGAACCTGTTCCTGTAGTGGCAGCCGGAGTGCCTTGTCAGAATTCGGGTACTTGCAGTCATCACTCGGTAGGCGAACTGGGTTGCGGCGGTCAGCAAGGCGGAATCCCGATGGAGGAAATGCCGCAGTACGTGCAGGATGTACTGGATTTGATAGAATATGCGAATGGAGATGCGAAGAAGACCGTGTGGGGAAAGAAGCGTGCGCAAGCCGGACATCCCAAACCTTTCAATCTGAAGTACATCGGTATTGGTAACGAGGATTTGATTACCGATATCTTTGAAGAACGTTTCACCATGATTTTCAATGCGGTGAAGGAGAAATATCCCGAAGTGACCGTTATCGGAACGGTAGGTCCGTTCTATGAGGGCAGTGATTATGAGGAAGGCTGGAAATTCGCCACTAAGATGGGTATTCCGATGGTGGACGAACATTATTATAACACCCCGGGATGGTTTATCAACAATCAGGATTTCTATGACCGTTATGACCGTAACAAGGCGAAAGTGTATTTGGGAGAGTATGCGGCTCATTTGCCGGGACGTCCCAACAATATAGAAACAGCTTTGGCCGAGGCCTTGTACCTGACTTCCGTGGAGCGTAATGCCGATGTGGTGACCATGACTTCTTACGCTCCGTTACTGGCTAAGGAGGGACATACCCAGTGGAATCCGGATTTGATTTATTTCAATAATACGGAGGTAAAACCCACCGTAGGTTACTATGCGCAGCAGATGTACGGACAAAATGCGGGCAGTGAATACATCGCTTCTTCCGTGACTTTGGATAATGCACAAGATGCGGTGAAGAAACGGATAGGCGTGTCGGTAGTCCGCGACGGAAAGACAGGAAATATGATCGTGAAACTGGTGAATCTGCTGCCGGTAGCGGTGAATGCGCAAGTGGAGCTCCCCTCTTTGGAAGGAATGAACACCACTGCCGTAAAGACGGTTTTGGCAGGAAAACCGACAGACCAACAGGTTCGTCCTGTATCCGGTACAATAGAGGTAAGCGAGAAATTCGGGTATGAATTGCCGGCTTATTCATTTACGGTAATCCGGATAAATAAGAATGAAAAATAATAATAGATAAATGAAGATGAAGAAATTACTGACTTTGTTGCTGGCGGTCCTGCTGCTGGCAGGATGTGCCGGCAATAAGCCCGGGGACATTCGAAGCGGGTAAGAATACCTTTCTGCTGAATGGGAAACCGTTCGTGGTCAAAGCGGCAGAGGTGCATTATCCGCGTATTCCCCGTGAATACTGGGAACATCGTATTGAAATGTGTAAAGCATTGGGCATGAATACGCTTTGTTTGTATGTCTTTTGGAATTTGCATGAGGAAACTCCCGGTAAGTATGATTTTACAGGTAATAAAGATATTGCAGCTTTCTGTAAATTGGCTCAGAAGCATGGTATGTACGTCATTGTGCGTCCCGGTCCGTATGTATGTGCGGAATGGGAAATGGGTGGGCTGCCTTGGTGGCTGCTGAAGAACGACAGCGTGCAGCTTCGTACTCTCGATCCTTTCTATATGCAGCACGTGGGAGCCTTTATGCATGAAGTGGGCAAGCAGTTGCAGGATTTGCAGATTACCCGTGGTGGTAACATCATCATGGTGCAGGTGGAAAACGAATATGGTTCGTATGGCACGGACAAGCCCTATGTGTCTGCCATCCGTGATACGGTACGCGCCGCAGGCTTTACTGAAGTGCCTTTGTTCCAATGTGACTGGAGTTCTAATTTCCTGAATAATGGTTTGGATGATTTGCTTTGGACTATAAATTTTGGTACGGGAGCTGATATCGACAAGCAGTTTGCCAAATTGAAAGAAGTACGTCCCGACGCTCCGTTGATGTGCAGCGAGTTCTGGAGCGGATGGTTTGATCACTGGGGGCGCAAGCACGAAACCCGTGACGGACAAATCATGGTGGATGGCCTGAAAGAGATGATGGACAAAGGTATTTCTTTCAGTTTGTACATGACCCACGGAGGAACGACCTTTGGCTGGTGGGGCGGTGCCAATAATCCGGCTTACTCGGCTATGTGCAGCAGCTATGACTATGACGCTCCTATCAGCGAAGCAGGCTGGACCACCGACAAGTATTTTGCTTTACGTGATATGTTGAAGGACTACTTGGACGAAGGACAGACATTGCCTGAAGTTCCTGAAGCTTTACCGGTTATGGAAATCCCTACCATTAAATTCACTCAAATAGCTCCGTTGGTTGACAATCTGCCCGAACCGAAGCATACAGAGGAAATCCAGCCGATGGAGAAATTTGACCAAGGCTGGGGAAGTATCCTGTACCGTACCCATTTGCCGGAAGATGTGAAAGCGGGAACCGTTCTGAAAATCACCGAACAGCATGACTGGACACAGGTTTTTGCCGACGGGAAACTGTTGGGGCGTCTGGATCGCCGTGGTGGAGAACAGGAACTTACACTGCCTGCATTAAAAGCCGGTACACAGCTTGATTTATTGGTGGAAGCCATGGGGCGTGTGAACTTTGACAAGTCCATTCACGACCGCAAGGGAATTACCGAGAAAGTGGAACTGGTGAACGGTAAGAATGCCGAAACGTTGAAAGGCTGGACTGTTTATAATCTTCCCGTAGATTATGAATTTGTATCTTCCCGGAACTTTCAGGATATGAACTCGTCTGCCGCCTGTGGCATAGAGAAAAATGATGAAAGTGTTCCGGCCTACTATCGCGCTGCTTTACCTTGGATAAGGTGGCTGATACGTTCCTGAACATGGAGTCTTGGGGAAAAGGTATGGTATGGGTGAACGGTCATGCCATGGGACGTTTCTGGGAAATCGGTCCTCAACAAACCCTGTTCATGCCGGGCTGCTGGCTGAAAAAAGGAGTGAATGAAATCATCGTTCTTGACTTGAAAGGCCCGAAAGAGGCAACCATCGTCGGATTGAACAAACCTATCCTGGATATGCTTCGTGTGGCTGTTCCTGAAACGCATCGTAAACAGGGGCAGACCATCAAACTGGAGAAGGAAACACCGGTATCTGCCGGTACTTTCAAACCAGGTAACGGTTGGCAAGAAGTGAAAGTTCCTGTTACGAAAGGACGTTACTTCTGTCTGGAAGGGCTGTCTTCTTTTGATAATACCAACATTGCCGCCATTGCGGAGTTTGATGTGTTGGATGAGAAAGAGAGAAAATCTCTCGTGAAAACTGGAAGATTGTTTATGCCGACAGCGAGGAAACCCGTAGCGGTAACCGCACAGCCGACAAGATTTATGACCTGCAAGAAAGTACTTTCTGGCAGACGGTAGATAATACGGCTTATCCTCATCAGGTGGTGATAGATCTCGGCAAAGAATATAACGTGACCGGTTTCCGTATTCTGCCACGTGCGGAACAGGGAGCTCCCGGCATGATTAAAGATTATAAGGTGTATGTAAAAGCAACCGGTTTCGGTTATTGATATACTTTTCCCGTAGGGGTGGAAACACAGACTGCTGAAGAAGCTACCGAAAAGAATTAAAGACACAGATGTAAGGAGGAAGCTTCAAAAGAAGGAAACCTGCGAGTGGAGCAATTATCGGATACTTTAGCAAATTTTAAAATTTGCTAGAGTATCCGGTTTCTTTTTTATAACTTTGTGGCAGTCTATGATTCTAACCGAAAGCACAATGAAATATATATTGACCTTTATACTATCTTTTCTCTCCTTCTTGGTGTGTTCTCAGAACATAACTATTACAGATATCCCTACCATTGACCAGCTGCCGGTAAATGCCATTCATCGCGTATTCAGAGACAGCGAAGGATATATGTGGTATGGCACGGTGAACGGATTATGTCGTGATGACGGTTATCATGTGAAAGTGTTTCGTTCGGACATTGAAACTCCGGGATTATTAGAGGACAATTTGGTGGAGTGTATCGCTGAGGATAAGAAGGGGAATATATGGTTCGGTACAGACAAAGGGGTGTATATTCTTGATAAATCGGACTACAGTGTACATCCTATGGACCGGGAGCGTTTGAAGAATATTCCGGTGATGTATCTATATGCTACCAGTGACGGCTATATGTGGCTGAGCTATCGTTCTATATTGGCCAAATATGACATCAACGGACAGTTGGTCAAAGAGTATCCCCTCCGGAATAAGTACGGAAGAACTACTATTTCCGGATTTTGTGAGAGCCGCAACCATGAGATTATTATTTCTGTGTGGAATGGCCGGGTATATCATTTGGACAAAGAAAAAGACGAGTTCGTTCCTTATCCTGATAAGATGAGAAGACAAAATCCTACGGTGATGGTTCAGGATAATGAACAGGACTACTTCTGGTTGGCAACCTGGGGGGATGGTGTGGTGCGTTTTGACCCTTCGGCTCCTGAAGATTCTATGTTTGTATATTCTGAAATACCGGTCAATGCTGCCGGTGAGGAGGATGGGGTCATCCTTAGTCTGGTACAGGATGATAAACTGGGGTATATCTGGTTAACCACCGGGCACGATTTCATGTCCTTACAAATACAACCGGATAAGACGTTAAAACAATTGAAATTCCAGACAGGGCTTCTGCCTGTTAATCATATGTTGGTAGAAGTTCTGAAAGGGAGGGGATGTCTATGGGTGTCGGCCTTTGACCGTCCTAGTTTCATTGTACATCTGATGGATAATATGACCAAGGATTATGCCTTACCCGCTTTGGCGGACAGAGTAAACCGCAGTCCGGCTGTAATGGCTTTGTGTGATGACGGAGACGGTATGATGTGGATGATGCAAGAAAGAACCGGGTTGGTGTTATATGACTTGAAGCAGGATAAAGTGAAAATCTATTCGGATTTTCCCGAGCTTGTTTCGTTGTCTTTGGATAACGGACGAGAGATGGCTCGAGCACGTATTAATAACGGTATTTGGGTGGCAAAAGATTTGAATAGATTGGTTTATGGTATGACCCGTAAGGGTATGGAGATGTATCTGGAGGATCTTATTGATTTGAACGGGCAGGTGGAATCGAACGCTACGGTGACCAAATTGTATGAAGACTCGCACGGAATCTTGTGGATAGGCTTGAACAAAGGACTTTGCAGTTATGATGTCCGTCAGAAAAGAATTAAACAGGTTTATCCCGATGTGGGGCATGTGATGGGAATCGTGGAGAATAAGGAAGGGTTGATATGGATTTGTACTCAAGACAACGGTTTGTTTCAGACAACGGCGGATGAAAAACTTCGTTCTTTCAAATTGGACAAGAATTTCTCTTGTCTGTCTATTGCTCCCGATTGGATTTTGTGGTTGGGAACTTGTGACGGAGGAGTCTATTCTTATGATCCTTCAGAGAATAAGTTGGTCAGTTATAATGAGGCTTGCGGTATGAACGGTAATCAGGTGAATCAAATAGTGGCTGATGCATATAATCATATTTGGATTGATACAAACCAGAAACTGATAGAATTTAATCCTCGTAACGGTTCGTTCCGCACCTATCTTACCACGGATGGTTCTATCTTGTTGCGTCGCTTTCTTCCCACTGCTGTTTGTCAAGCAAAAGATGGCAATATTTATTGGGGCGGCATTCCGGGTATTTGCATGGTTACTCCATCAAACGGGTTGGAAAGAAAGGCTAGTGCAGTGAAGACCAAGATAACTGATATAAAGTTGCAAGGAGAATCATTGATATTCGGAGATAGAAAGAGTAGCAATTCCATTAACCGGATAGAATTGCATCCCGATGATCAGAATTTGGAAATTAGTTTTTCTTCTCTTAACCACCGTTATGCTTCAAAAATACGCTATGCTTATCGGTTGATAGGAGTGGACAAAGCGTGGGTATATGTGGAAGGTGGAAAAAACTCGGCTTTTTATAATCATCTGAGTAAGGGCACTTATACTTTTCAGGTGAAAGCGACGGATGAAAATGGTCTTTGGAGTAAAGAGGTAACTGAACTGACTATCCGACGCCTTCCTGCTTTTTATGAAACTTGGTGGGCGTATTTGTTCTATGTATTGATAGTGATGGGTGTATCCGGTTATAGTCTGTATCTTTATCTGAAGCGCGTGGACCGTAAGAATAATGAAATGTGGGCGGACAGCAAGGAGATGATTAAAATGCGTATTTATTTGGATAGTAAGGTGAATTTGCCTGAACCTGAGTTTGTACAACTGGACAAACTTCTATTGGAGAAAGCGGTAAAAGCCGTGGAAGATAACCTTACTGAGCCTGATTTTGATGTGACAGCTCTAGCTGATGCCATGAATATGTCCCGTTCTACTTTGACCCGTAAATTGAAAGCCATAACAGGCCGAACTCCATTGGATTTTATCCGGAACATCAAGATGAAGCATGCCAGACACATGTTGGAAGATAAAGACAAAAGTGTAACAGAGGTTGCCGCTACGTTGGGGTATTTTAATCGGAAGTATTTCACCACTTGCTTTAAGGAGGAATTTGGAATGACTCCCAGTGAGTTCCAGAAATCACAACACGAAGAATAAACATCTTCCTGTCCTTTAATTGTTGCAAATAGGGGGTACAAATGCGTCAAGTTATAGCTAGAGCTATTTGTATCCCCTGTTAGCATGGTTCTTCACCTGTATTTCTATTTCCTATTTCATTCTTTTGCCACAACCTTTTACGGGGAGAAAAACACATCTTCTTCATTCATTCCCGCAGTAAAGGTATGTATAACTTTAAATTTAATATAGAATGAAACATTTGTTTTTGTTGCTTACTCTGTTAAGCTTTTCATTAACGGCCTTAGCCCAGCAAAAAGTGACGGGTAAGGTGAAAGATTCTTCCGGCGAGCCTGTCATAGGAGCCAGTGTTGTTGTAAAAGGCAATAATACCATGGGAACCATTACCGATTTTGATGGAAACTTTATGTTGGATGTTCCGGCAAAGAGTGTGTTGGTTATTTCTTATATTGGCTATGTCACTCAGGAAGTCCCGACAGCAGGAAAGAATTCATTAGAGATTGTTTTAAAGGAGGATACCAAAACCTTGGATGAAGTGGTGGTGATTGGTTACGGTACACAGCGTAAAGGTGATGTGACCAGTTCTGTAGCTAGTGTGAAAGCCGACAACTTTGTAAAAGGAGCCGTGAAAGATGTGGGACAGCTGATTCAAGGAAAAGTAGCCGGTCTGGCCATTACCAATCCTAACGGTGACCCGACGGGAAGTACTCAGATACGTCTTCGTGGTACAAATACCATTGGTGGAGCTAATACAGCTCCTTTGGTATTGATTGACGGAATTCCGGGAGAACTCGGTACAGTGGCTCCCGAAGATGTGGAGAGCGTGGACGTGCTGAAGGATGGTTCTGCTGCCGCTATTTATGGTACGCGCGGTACGAATGGTGTGATTTTAATTACTACCAAACAGGCTAAAGGAGTGGATATTAACCAGGTGGAGTATAATGGCTACGTCAGTACTTCTCTTATAGCCAAAAAGTTGGATATGCTGAATGCAGATGAGTTCCGTACCCTTTATCCTGACCAGGACCATGGGGCTGATACGGATTGGATTGATGAGATTAGCCGTACACCGGTTAGCCATGTTCATAACTTGTCATTGATGGGTGGCAATTCAAAGACTAATTATATTGCCAACTTGAACTATGCCTCTCGTCAAGGGATCATGAAAAAATCGGATTTCGAAAGTTTTCAAGGACGTATTGAGGTAACCCACCGTATGTTTGATGATAAGTTGAAGTTGAAATTCGGTTTGTTTGGTAAGAAAAACCAGATGGAATCTACAACTAGTGGGGGTAGTTTCAGAGGTTGGGTATATGGCCAGGCAACTCGTAGAAACCCGACTGATCCGGTAAGAAATGAGGATGGTACATGGAATGAGAATGTGAGCAAATTCGAATACGAGAATCCGTTGGCTTTGTTGTATGAGACTGAAGGAAATGTAAAAAAGACGCAGTTGCGTTACAATGGAAATATTGTTTATAATCCTATCAAAGATTTGACTCTTTCTGCCGTATTCTCTTATATTCGTGACAATATGAACCGTGGCTACGGTGAAACTTTGAACCATATTTCTGCTTTGCGTGATGGATTGGCTGGTTGGTCTTCGGTAGGTGCTTATACCAAGATGGAGAAGTTGATGGAACTTACTGCACAATATAACAAAGAAATCGGTGCGCATAAATTTAGTGTCTTGGGTGGTTATAGCTACAATGAAACAGACTTTGAAGAGCTTTGGATTGATAACTATGGTTTTCAGGATGATTATTTTGGCGGATGGCATAATATTGGCATTGGTTCTGCTTTGAAAGACGGTAAAGCGAATATCGGCTCAAAGAAAACTCCTACAAATTTGATCGGTTTTTTTGGGCGGGCTACCTATTCGTTCAAGAATCGTTATTTGTTGATGGGAGCTCTTCGTTATGAAGGAGCCAGCCAGTTATGGGGTACTGATAATGCATGGGGGCTTTTCCCATCTATATCTGTAGGATGGAGAATTACCGAAGAAGCATTTATGAAGAATCAGAAGATATTTGATGATTTGAAACTTCGTGTGGGATATGGTGTGACGGGTTCACAGCCTAAAGATCCTTTCCTGGGGGTGGCTATGTTGAAATACGGCTCGTATGCTTTTGTAAATGGGAATTGGGTACAGACCATTGTTCCGGCATCCAATCCGAATCCTGATTTGAAATGGGAGGAAAAGAAAGAAACCAATATTGGTTTGGACTTCGTTTCATGGGGTGGCCGTTTGTCCGGTTCTATTGATTATTATAACCGTGATGTGGATGGCTTGATATACGAATATGGAGTACCGACTCCTCCGAACTTGTATAATAAGACGATGGCCAATGGGGGTACAATGAGAAACCGTGGTGTGGAAGTGTTGGTAACTGTGGTTCCTGTTCAGAATAAAGATTTTGAATGGAGCACTACCGGAACATTCTCTTTGAACTCTAATAAGCTAATCAGTTTGTCTGGCAGCATCTTTAAGTCGGATTATGACTATTTTAATACGGGTACAGTGGAATACTCCGGTCAGGTAGCCGATTCTCACAGAGTACAGGTAGGTGAAAGCATCGGTAATTTTTATGGCTTTAAAGTAGTAGATGTGGACAGTGAAGGTCGTTGGATCTACGAAGACAGGAATGGTGAGTTGGTGAACTATAAAGATTTTACTCATGCTCCCGAAGATAAGCATGTTATTGGTAACGGTCTTCCTAAATGGTATGCGGGATGGAACAATACTCTTCGTTATAAAAACTTCGACTTGAATGTGACGATGCGTGGCGCGTTTGGTTTCCAGATAATCAATGGTGGACGTATGAATTATGAGAATGTAAAAAACAGCCGTTTTGAAAATCGTTTGAAGTCTGTGAATGACTTGGTATTTGGCAAGCATACGTTGAGTCCGGAAGTAGAACCGGAATTCAATAGCTATTATGTAGAAGATGGTGACTACTGGAAGATTGACAATATCACTTTGGGATATAGCTTCGGTCAGGTAGGTAAATATATAAAGTCACTCCGTATTTATGGTTCGGTATTGAATGCTTTGACTATAACCGGATATAAAGGTATTGATCCGGAAGTATCAACAGATGGTTTGACTCCGGGGTATGATACACGTGACAGATATCCGAGTGTGCGCTCATTTACTTTCGGCGTTAATGTGAAATTTTAATGAACTAAAAAGGAATTGAAGATGAAAACAAATATAAAATTATGGACAATGGGACTGATGACAGCCGCATTGTTGGGAAATACAGCATTTTGTACTGATTTACTGCATGATAGCTATGGGCAGGTAGTGTCTGAGGATTATGTGCCGAAAACGGAGGAAGATGTCAGTTATCTGGTAAATGCCGCTTATATACCTTGGCGTGAAACGTTGCTGCAATGGAACGGAGTGGTTCGTGCACAGGAATTATGTGCGGATCAGGATGTTCTTCCTGCCCGTGATGGTATTGGATGGGTAGACGGTTATATCTATAAAAGATGGCATCAGCATACTTGGACTACCGAGGATGACGGTGTGCTTCAAGGATGGGAACGTACGTACAATGGTGTGAATACCTGTAACCGTATTTTATCTCAGATAGAAGAAGGTGTGATCAGTGTGGATGGAGAAACGAAAGAAAAGTTGATTGCCGAATTGAAAGTACTGAGGGCTTCATATTATTATATTTTGATTGATTTGTATGGTAATGTGCCCATTGTGACAGATTTTAAAGATACTTCTTTGCCGCAACAGTCTACTCGTAAAGAGGTCTTTGACTTTATTGTGAAAGAAATAACGGAGAATATGGATTTGTTGTCCGAAACGCCGAGAGGTTATTATTATGGACGTTTCAATAAGTGGGCGGCTCATACATTGCTGGCCAAAATGTATTTGAATGCTGAAGTTTGGTCGGGTACTGCTCAATGGCAGAAATGTATTGACGAGTGTGATATCGTGATTAATTATGCCGAGAAGTCCGGAGAGTATGCATTGGAAAATAATCAGAAGGATGTTTTTGTAACGCATAATGAGAATTCTAAAGAAATTATCTTTGCATTGCCGTTTGATGAAATTTATGTGACAGGATGGAATGATTTTGATTTTCATATGTACACTTTAGCACCTGAGAATCAAGATACTTACCAATTGACTGCACGTCCTTGGGGGGGCGTGTGCGCAGTGCCTCAGTTTATTAATTCTTTTGATGAGGATGATGCACGTTTAGAGGATAACTATATTCAAGGTCAGCAATATACCTATTCCGGTGAAATCTTGAAGCGTAGTATTGATGGAAAACCATTGATTTATACGGTAGATGTCCCCTCTATTGATCAGTCGGATGTGGATGATGGGTTCCGTTGGGGTAAATTTGAATATGCCACCGGTATAACCAACCGTTTGAGCAATGACTGGCCGTTGTTACGATATGCGGATGTATTGATGATGAAAGCGGAGTCATTGATGCGTTTGGGCAAATCGGGAGCAGGTGCTTTGGTGACTCAGGTACGTGAACGCGCCTTCAAGAATGAACCTGAAAAAGCGCAAGTTACAGACGCGGAACTGATGGGAGGAAGTGTATATGATTATGGTCGGAGAGATAGTTATAAGACAGAACATGATGGAGGAACGGATATTAAATATGGTCGTTTCCTTGATGAGCTTGGTTGGGAGTTTTGTCAGGAAGGACGCCGCCGTCAGGACATGATTCGTTTTGGCATCTTCACTACAAAAGCTTGGTTCTCTCATGATAAGAGTGATGAAACCAAAAATCTGTATCCTATTCCAAATAAAGTATTGTTGACCAATAGTAATCTGAAACAGAATCCGGGATATTCTAAATAGTATTTATTGGATGTTTTTTTAAGGATGAAAAGGTTGTTTTTTCTTTTCTACATTAAATTAGAAAGAATTATGAGTAAAAAGATTTCAATAAGTTTGTTGCTCCTCTGTCTGGGATTATTTTCCCAGGCACAGAGCTATCAGAAAATATCGCAAGGAGTTAAGACTACTGTACAAGGTATGGATGTTGAAGTGGCATTTTATTCTCCATCCATTGTCCGGGTATATAAGACACCGGAGGGAAGTTCGTATGACAAGAAGAGTCTTGTAGTAATGAAAGAGCCTGAGGAGACCTTTGTGGAGTTTGCAATGAATAAAGAGTATATTCGTTTAAAGTCGGATGCATTACAAGTAGAGGTAAATTCATCTACAGGTGGAATCAATTTCTATGATGCAACCGGAAGGGTGTTGTTAAAAGACAAGGATTATGGAACACAGTTCACCCCGTTTGATGATGCGGGTACTTTTTCTTACAATGTCCGGCAGGCTTTTTTATTAGATAAGGATGAAGTGATTTATGGATTGGGGCAACAACAGACTGGAAAAGTGAATCAGCGCAATCAAAAACTTTTTCTTCGTAACAAGAATATGAGTATCTGTATTCCTTTTATTCATTCAGTGAAAGGTTACGGACTTTATTGGGACAATTATTCCCCAACTATGTTTACGGATAATCCGCAAGAAATGTCATTCGACTCTGAAGTGGGCGATTGTGCCGACTATTATTTCATTTATGGTAGCAATGCGGACGGCGTGATAGCCGGAGTCCGTGATTTGACCGGGCAGGCTCCTCTTTATCCGCTGTGGACACTTGGATTCTGGCAGTGCCGCGAGCGTTATAAGAGTCCGGATGAACTGTGCGAAGTGGTTGATGAATACCGTGATCGGAAAGTTCCTTTGGATGGAATCATTCAGGATTGGCAGTATTGGGGATGTGATTCTAACTGGAACTCCATGAAGTTCCAGAATCCTCGCTATATTAATAAGATGGGCGACAAAGAATACATGAAATATCTTCCGAATGGTGAGAATCCGGATGCACGTTATGGTACTCCAAGAATAAAAAGCCCTCAAGAAATGATTGACTATATACACAAGCGGAATGCGCATATCATGATTTCTGTATGGGCCTCTTTTGGTCCGTGGACAGAGATGTATCATAAGATGGACAGTCTGAATGCTTTGCTTCATTTAGAGACTTGGCCGCCTAAAGCCGGAGTGAAACCTTACGATCCGTTCAATCCTGTAGCAAGAAGTATTTATTGGAATGAAATGAAAAAGAATATCTTTGATCTAGGTATGGACGGCTGGTGGTTGGATTCTACCGAACCCGATCATCTGGAGATTCAAGATAAAGATTTTGATACAAAAACTTATTTAGGTTCTTTCCGAAGAGTTCACAATGCTTTTCCTTTGATGTCCAATAAAGGTGTTTATGAGCACCAGCGTGCTACCACTTCCGACAAGCGGGTATTCTTACTTACCCGTTCTTCATTCTTGGGACAGCAGCGTTATGCTTCACATTCATGGAGTGGAGATGTCGTTTCTACTTGGGAAGTGATGCGCAAGCAACTGGCAGCTGGCCTGAATTATTCTTTGTGTGGTATTCCTTACTGGAACACTGACTTGGGAGGATTTTTTGCTTGGAAATATAATAATGATGTTAATAATATTGCTTATCATGAGTTACACGTCCGTTGGTATCAGTGGGGAGCTTTCCAACCTATCATGCGTTCTCATAATTCCAGTCCTGTTGCTGTAGAGATCTATCAGTTCGGCGATAAAGGTGATTGGGCTTATGATGCATTGGAGAAATATACCCATTTGCGTTATCGCTTATTACCTTATTTATATAGTACTACTTGGGAAGTAACAAATAAGGCAGGCAGCATTATTCGTCCTTTGGTGATGGATTTTCCGAAAGACAAGAAAGTACTTGATATGGATACGGAGTATATGTTCGGACGTAGTTTTTTAGTACGTCCGGTAACTGATTCTCTCTATACATGGCAGGATAAAAAACAGAATGGTTATCAGAAAAATATGCGGAAAATAGAGAAAACGGATGTATATTTGCCTGAGGGAAGTAACTGGTTTGATTTCTGGACTGGGGCAAAGTTGGCTGGTGGCCAAACCATACAGCGTGAAGTACCTATTGATATCATGCCTGTTTATATCCGTGCCGGTTCTATAATTCCTTGGGGACCTGCGGTGCAGTATGCCACAGAAAAAAGTTGGGATGACCTGGAGATTCGTGTTTATCCGGGTGCTAATGCAACTTTTATTCTTTATGAGGATGAGAACGATAATTACAATTATGAAAAGGGAGTTTATTCTACTATCACTTTCCGTTGGGATGATAGTAACCGTACTTTGCACATCAGCGACCGTGAAGGAAGATATCCCGGAATGTTGGAAAAGAGGAAGTTCAAAGTAGTTCTCGTAAATCATAGATCAGGAGAAGGCGATAAACCATTGAAGGGAGGAAAGATGGTGAATTATACCGGTACAGCAATTGAGGTGAAACTTTAGAATGTTCATATTGAATATCCAGCAGAATAAATAAAGAAACGATAAAATACATTATGAATTTACTTAAAACCATTTTATCCACTTCCGTTTTTGCTATAGCTTCTGTAGCTTTACATGCTCAGCTACCCGCAAAAGTAGAAAGTTTTCCAGTCAGGGATGTGCGGCTCACCGCCAGCCCTTTCAAACACGCAGAGGATATGGATATCCGTTATCTGCTGGGAATAGACCCCGACCGTCTGTTAGCTCCTTATTTGAAGGAAGCTGGTCTTTCCCCTAAAGCCGAAAATTATACCAATTGGGAAAATACAGGGCTGGACGGTCATATTGGCGGACATTATTTATCGGCCCTTTCCTATATGTATGCCGCTACGGGAAATAAGGAGATCAAGGCGCGTCTGGATTATATGATAAGTGAACTGAAACGCTGCCAGGATGCCGCCGGTGACGGTTATCTGTGTGGAGTTCCAAACGGGCGCAAAATGTGGAAAGAAATAGAGGAAGGAAACATTCGCGCGTCCGGTTTCGGATTGAACGACCGCTGGGTTCCTCTTTACAATATTCATAAAATATATGCCGGCCTTCGTGATGCAACTCTTCAGACCGATAGCCGGGAGGCAAAGGAAATGTTGGTGAAACTCACGGACTGGATGATTCGTCTGGTATCCAAGTTGAGCGATGAACAGATACAGGATATGCTGCGCAGCGAACATGGAGGGCTGAACGAAACATTTGCCGATGTGGCCGCTATCACCGGCGACAAACGCTACTTGAAACTGGCTCACCAATTTTCTCATCACACCGTGTTGCAGCCTTTGTTGAGACAGGAGGATAAACTGACTGGTATGCACGCCAATACCCAAATACCGAAAGTGATAGGTTTCAAACGTATTGCCGATTTGGAAGGCAACCGGGACTGGAGCGAAGCTGCCCGCTATTTCTGGGAAACGGTGGTAAATCATTGAAGCATCACTATTGGAGGTAACAGTGTGCGTGAGCATTTTCATCCGGCTGATGACTTCAGCAGTATGCTCACCAGCGAGCAGGGGCCTGAGACTTGTAACACCTACAATATGCTCCGCCTTACAAAAATGCTGTATGAAACGAGTGCGGACGTTCATTTTATGGATTATTACGAACGGGCGCTTTATAACCATATCCTTTCCACGCAAGATCCTGTGCAAGGCGGATTTGTTTATTTTACCCCGATGCGTGCCGGTCATTACAGGGTCTATTCGCAGCCTCAGACCAGTTTCTGGTGTTGTGTGGGATCGGGGATGGAAAATCATGCCCGTTATGGTGAAATGATTTATGGACACAAGGATAATAATCTGTATGTCAATCTTTTCATTCCGTCTACCTTGCGCTGGGGAGATACCCAAATTGAGCAACAGACGGCTTTTCCCGATGAGGAGGGGAGTACTCTTGTTATTTCTCCGGAAAAGGGAAAGAAAGAATTTACCCTTCTTTTCCGTATTCCCGAATGGACGAAGCCGGAAGCATTACGCTTGTCTGTTAATGGTAAACGGCAGAACGTAACGGTCAAAGAGGGATATGTTAGCCTGAACCGTACTTGGTCAAAAGGTGACAAAGTAAGGCTGGAACTGCCGATGCATTTGCGTGCCATTGCACTGCCGGATGGTTCTGCCAACTATTCCATCTTATACGGACCGATTGTGCTGGCCGCCCGGTTGGGCAAGCAAAATCAGGATGGCATGTTTGCCGATGACAGTCGTGGCGGACACATTGCTGCCGGACCGCGCCTGCCTTTACAAACGATGCCTGTCATTGTGGGGGATAAGAACAATCTTCTTTCTCATCTGAAAAAAGTGGAAGGTAAGCCGTTGACATTTACATTGTCCGGAGTTTATCCCGAACGCTATGAGGGTATGACTGTGGAACCGTTTTTCCGTTTATATGAGTGCCGGTATATGGTCTATTGGCCTGTGCTGTCCGTACAGGAGTTGCAGGCAAGGCAGGAACAGTTGGCAAAAGAGGAAAAGGAGCGTGCCGCATTGGATGGTATGACCGCCGATAAAGTGATTTGTGGGGAACAACAACCGGAAAGCGACCATTTCATCCGGATGGAGAATTCCCGTACGGGGGATGATGAAGGGATTCACTGGCGTGAGGCGGCCGGTTGGTTCAGTTATCGTATGAAGACGAACGGAAAGCAGGTCAATAAAGTGCGTATCCGGTTCCGTCCCGAGATTCGTAAGGATGCAAAAGTATGGATAAACGGGCAGGAAGTAGGACGATTGGCTGGTAAACCGGTTTCGGATGTATCGGTTGGGATATTTGATGTACCTGCATCTATGCAATCCAATGAGCAACTGGAGATAAAGATCGGTAAAGGAAATGAGAAAGTGACTCCGCATATTTATGAGGTGCGGCTGGTGGCTGAATGATGATAGATATACCGAACCGGCCATGCCTCAGTTGGCATGACCGGTTCGTCTTTTCAGATAATTCCGTTGTCTTTCAAGACCGCTTGTAACTCTTTATCAGTGATATTCTCACGCTCTGATTTATCATAAATGAAATGTAAGCCAATCTCTTTTTCTTCTTTGGATAGAGTGGCGATGAGAGTGATCACTCTTGCTCCACCTCTTTTCCCTTTTCCTTTTGATGCTATACTCATGCGTACTTTGTGTAGGCCATTGCCTAAATCAGTACCCATGTCAGGGTTCTGCATGAGTTCTGCGGCTAAAATTGTCAAGTCTTGCTTCAATGATTTATATCGCTTGGAAAGTTTCTTAACTTCTTTTTCGAAGTGGCGATATACTTTGATTTTATAGTTCATTGAGCAATTCTTCTATGGGACGGCCTTTCAGCTTTCCTTCACGCATCAGTTTGATGTCTTTGCAAGCCTCGGACAGCCCGTCCATTATTTCACTTTTGGTCATGTAGGGTTCTTCATCCTCTGCCACCATGGTAGAAACAGATTCCATTTCCTTTTTAGCATGAACAAGAGTCTTCCTTACAGACTCCAACACCTTTACATTCTTGATGTCCAAGATTTCCCGAATCAGTTCGTTTTGTATTGATTCCAATGTGATTGTACTCATGACGTTCTCCTTTCTTCTTATTATTTATCTCGTATGGCAAAGATAGCGAAAAGGTGGCATGTCTGCTTGTTTTCTGCATGAAAAATAGTTTTCATTTAGAGGTTGTACCTAAAGAAATACCTTTTTTCATTTAGTTTTCCTATTTTTGCAGGAAACAAACCGAACAGCTAATGAAAATTCTCCATACAGCAGACTGGCATCTGGGCCAGACTTTTTATGAATACGACCGGCGGGAAGAGCATCTCCATTTTCTAGAATGGCTGAAACAGCAGATAAGACAGCATGAAATAGATGTATTGTTGATAGCAGGTGATGTATTCGACAGCCCGAACCCTTCGGCGGAATCACAACGAATGTATTATCGTTTTCTAAGAGAAGTTACGTCCGAGAACCCTTCTTTGCAAATTATCATCATTGCCGGAAATCATGACTCGGCAGCCCGTTTGGAGGCTCCCAATCCCCTGTTGGAGGATATGAATGTCACCGTTCGCGGTGTCGTGCGCCGCAATGCGGAAGGTGATATAGACTTGCAACACCTCATTGTCCCCCTTTACACAGAAGGGGAAGTGACCGCCTATTGCCTTGCCGTTCCCTATCTGCGTCAGGGGGATTATCCTTCGGCTGAAAATTACTCAAAAGGAGTCCAACTGCTTTATGAGCAGCTTTTCAATGAAGTGAAGGAGAAAGGACTTCCCGTTATCGCCATGGGACATCTGCAAGCCACCGGCTCGGAAATCTCGGAGGACGACCGTTCGGAACGTACCGTTATCGGAGGCTTGGAATGTGTATCCCCCGATGCTTTTGATGAGGCTATCGCCTATACTGCATTGGGGCATCTGCATCGCTCCCAGCGTGTGTCCCATCGGGAGAATGTGCGTTATTCCGGAACTCCTATGCCCATGTCTTTTGCTGAGAGGAACAATGCTTCGGGAGTGGTCATGATAACGATAAGTGCTGAGGGTACCGGCATAGAGAGATTGGCATTTGAACCGCTAGCCGGCGTGATGAGTATTCCTCGTCAGGCCCGTCCGCTGGAAGAAGTGCTGCAAGCCATCGGCGATTTGCCCGATGGGGATGTCACGTTGCGGTCACCCTATCTGGAAATAAAGATTTTGATGACCGAGCCGGAACCTTCTTATAAGTATAAGATAGAGGAAGCGTTGAAAGGAAAAAGCGGTCCGCCTGGCACGCATCGCCGCTATGCTTCCACAAAAAAGGCAAGCGGCATTGTCGCCACTTCCTACGAGGAGTTGCAAACCATCCGTCCGCTGGATATGGCACTGGATGTCTTTAAACGGAAATATGGAGGGACGGAGATGCCCGATACCATGAAACAATTGCTGGAAAGTGTAATCAAGGAGGCAGGAGTATGAAAATAGTAGCGATAAGAGGAAAGAATCTGGCTTCATTGGAAGGTGAATTTATGATAGACTTTACCGTCGAACCTTTGTGCTCGGCAGGTATATTCGCCATTACAGGCAGTACCGGAGCCGGAAAGTCAACCTTGCTGGATGCTTTGTGTCTGGCTTTGTTTGACTGTACACCACGTATGAACAAGGCGAAAGAGAATAACGTCTCTGTCATGGATGTTGCCGACAGAGGAATTGCACAGAACGATAGCCGTTCCATCCTTCGCCGGGGTACTGCCGAGGGGTATTCGGAAGTGGATTTCGTCGCTTTGACAGGAGAGGTGTTCCGTTCACGTTGGACGGTGCGACGTTCGCGTGGGAAGGTTAGCGGTTCCTTGCAAAAAGTGGAAATGACGTTGACCAACCTTACCTCCGGAGTGGAACAGCAAGGAACAAAGACCGAATTATTATCCCGCATCAGTGAACTGATCGGACTCTCTTTCGAACAGTTCAACCGCTCTGTGTTGCTGGCTCAAGGAGATTTTGCTACCTTCCTGAAGGCTCGTCAGCCTGATAAAGCCGAAATCTTGGAAAAACTGACCGGAACGGAAATTTACTCGCGTATCTCTGCTTCTATTTATGAACGCACCAAGCGGGCGGAAAGTGAATATAAATTATTGCAGGAACGTATCAAAGGCATTGAGTTGCTGACAGATGAGCAATTACAGCAACTTTCGGCTGAAAAGGAAGAATTACAAGTCCGCTTGTCCGTTTCGAAGAAGAAAGAGGAGGCGTTGTCCGGCAAGTTGAAATGGCTGGAAGAAGAAGGACGCTTGAATACAGGATGCATACAGTCGGAAGAATCACTTTCCGGCATTAGAAAAGAAATAGAAGTCGCCCGTCCGCGTTATGAACTGTTGGCTCGTATAGAGCAGGCTCAGGATATCCGCGATGTGTATATGGAACAGCGTAACGCCCGGAAGCAGATAGATGCCGGTCGTTCCCGGTTAGGCGAAATACAGGTCGCCATCCGGCAGAATGCGGCTTTACAGACTTCCGCGAACGTGCAGTGGGAAGCCGCTCAGAAAGAACTGGCGGAATTTAAGGCCTATTTGTCACAGCAAGAACCGCAATTGGATAAAGCCAGAGCATTGGATGTGCAGTTGGTGGAAAATAGAAAGCAATTGGCGGAAAGTCAGAAAGAAGCGGCTTTGGCATTGCAGGCTAAAGATAATCTGCGTCAATCCGTTTGTAAGACAGAGAAGGATATAAGTTTGTTGATGGAGAAGCAAACCGCCTTGCAAACCTGGTTTGAACGATATACTGCTTATTCCCAATTGATTCCTGCCGTTGAACTGATTACCAGCTTGCTTACCAATCTGGAAATGGCAAGGGCGCAAAGCGTATCGAACCGTCAACTGCTGGATAAAGTAAAGAAAGCGAGTGAAGCGGAGGAACAGCGGTTGAAATCGGTACAACAGGAAGCCGAGCGTCTGAACCGACTGTTGCCGGCAGAGGTGCTGTTGCTTCGTGAGCAGTTGGAGGAAGGAAAGCCATGCCCGGTCTGCGGGAGTTTCCATCATCCGATGAGGGAACAGACCAATGTCCAATCCTTGCAGGAAGAGGAACTGAACCGTGCGAAAGAACAGGTTGCTAAAGAAACGGAACAACTGAAAAACACGCTGAATGCCCGCCAACTGGAGATGGCCCGTCTTTCCGCATTGATTGAAAATTATGTGGCGCAAGTTGATGATACGCTGAAAAAAGTAGAAACATACGTATCCATTATTCCCAATTGGAAAGATTTGTTGGAGCAGGGCACATTGAAACATTATGTCCAGCAATTCGGCAGGCAATGGAATGCCCGTTTGCAAGAGCAGACCGAAATAAAAGAGGCTCTTACCTCAAAATCAGCCCAAAGAGATAGTTTGAAAAAAGAAGAAGCCAATGCCATTGGTTTGTACGAAGAAAAGAAACAAAAAGAAGAAAGACAGCAGGCAGAATTGAACGAACGTGCTCGTCTGCGGTCTTCCCTGCTGAATGGTGAATCCACCGAAACAGTGGTTGCAACCCATGCAAGACGGCAAAAGGAACTGGAACAACAACTGGAAAAAGCCATGAACTTGCATCATTCTTTAACTGTGCAGGCGGAATCTTACAAAGGGCAGACCGCACAGATGGAAAAGGAATTAGTCCGTCTGACTGCTGTCTTGCAACAAGACGAATTGAAAATAAACGAGTGGCTCACGCTTCAAAAGGAAACGTATGCCGAGTTGGAACAATTGCTTTCCAAAGACAAAAGCTGGATACTGGCTGAGAAACAAGCGTTGGGCACACTGAAAGAGAAGGAAACCACTCTTCAGGCGGTCCTTGCGGAGCGAAGGCAGAAAAGGGAGGAGCATCAGCAAGCTCCTCTGAAACCGGATACCACGGAAAACAAGGAGTCGCTGATTGAAACATTGACTGCCTGCACTGCTGCCAAAGAAATGGAAACCGGACGTTTGGCCCAAATAGAGGTGACGATACAGAACCATATAAAAGGTAAGGAACGCATAGCCGGCATCGAGAAAGAGTTGGAGGAAAAAAACTCTATCTACGAGAATTGGGCGAAACTGAACGAACTGTTCGGTTCCCAGACTGGCGCCAAGTTTAAGGAAATAGCCCAAGGTTATACGCTTGATGTCCTTTTGCTTTATGCCAACAGGCATTTGCAAGACCTTGCCCCCCGTTACGAACTGCAACGCATTCCTGACACGCTGGCCTTGCAGATTGTGGATCTTGATATGATGGGTGAGGTGCGTAGTGTCCATTCCCTTTCGGGCGGGGAATCTTTCTTGGTATCTCTCGCCTTGGCATTGGGCTTGTCTTCCTTGTCCTCCAATCCGGATGAATGTGGAATCGTTGTTTATTGACGAAGGTTTCGGATCGCTGGATATGGACACTCTGCGCATTGCGATGGATGCTTTGGAGCGGTTGCAGATGCAAGGGCGTAAGATAGGGGTGATTTCCCATGTGGCGGAGATGATGGAACGTATCCCTGCGCAGGTGCAGGTGGTGAAGACCGGAAGCGGAAGGAGCAAGGTGCAGGTGATGGGACCAATATAAGGATTGTACTCCATTACAGATGACAATAAAATAAAAAAGTGACGGACTATGAAAAAAACATTAATTGGATTATTGGGCTCGACAGTTATATGCGTACTGTTTCTTGCAGGTTGTATTGATGAACATTACGGGGAGGATAGCAATACCATTGTTACCAATCTGACCGGTTATGCATGGGAGAGAACATTTCAGATACGTACTGAGGATGGCAGGGATGCGGAAGTCTGTGAACATTATGAGTTCGGGCTGAATGGTAAGGCTTCCTGTAAATCACGGACGACGTGTGATGGCGAGGAAGTGGAAGAGCATGTACATTATTTCCGATATGATTTTATCACTCCCAATAACAGATATCTTCTTCTGGATTACTGCTACTGGCAGATTGACAGGATCAGTTCTTCAGTATTTAGCATATATGAAACCTTTGAGAATCCTGTGGTTGTGATGGGGCAGACCAGGGAATATAAGAGTTTCTCGGCTGTCCCGTTGGGGGATGACTGATGCGCTATGTCTGATGTGTTTTTAGGAACAGAGGCGTTACAGGCATAAGTGAGGGAAAAATATGATTTTTGTCTCCATATTGAATACTGTTTTTACTTATTACTTATGAGAATCGGACCGGTGTTTTTGATGGGATTTTGTATTAAACGTAAGTTCGAAATAAGAATAAATATATTTCACTTATAATTAGAAACATAGCGATAAAAGTATTAAATTTATAGTGCTGAATTATAACATTTAAACGATTACCACTATGTTTCCAGAGTCTAAAGTTACAGAGATTTATTGTATGGCCGATGATTTTTGCAAGGAATTTACATTGCAACAGGAAAAATATATGATTAAGGATATGAAGACCATGCATCGTAACAAACCCAACCGTATGAGTGATGCAGAGATTATGGTTATTCTAATCCTGTTTCACTCCGGTGGTTTCCGTTGTTTCAAGCATTACTACAAGGAGTATGTCTGTAAACATCTGAAACACCTTTTTCCTCGTCAGGTTTCTTATAACCGTTTTGTGGAACTGGAGAAGGAAGTATTGCTTCCCATGACCATATTCATCAAAAGAGTACTGCTGGGAACTTGTACCGGCATCAGTTTCGTTGATTCCACTCCCTTATGTGTATGCCGTAACCAAAGAATCTTGATTCATAAGACATTTGAAGGGCTTGCCGAGCGTGGAAGATGTTCTATGGGATGGTTCTTCAGATTCAAGCTGCATCTGATAATCAATGATCAAGGGTGAAATGCTCAATTTCATGTTCACGCCTGGAAACGTGGATGACCGGGAACCGTTGAAACAGGGTAGGTTTCTGGAAAACATCAAAGGAAAACTATGTGCAGACAAGGGATATATAGGTCAGGCTCTGTTTGAAAACCTTTTCCTTAATGGCATACAACTTGTTACTAAAGTTAAAAATAATATGAGGAACTCACTGATGAGTATTGCCGACAAGATTTTGCTAAGAAAAAGAGCCTTGATTGAAACGGTCAATGACGAACTGAAGAACATCGCACAGATTGAACACTCAAGACATCGTTCATTCAGTAACTTTATAGCCAACTCCTTGTCGGCTATCGCGGCATACTGCTTTTTTGAAAAGAAGCCCGCCATTGACGTAAAGTTTGTCAATGACGGACAACTTGCTATTTTTTGATTTTATTTCGAACTCACGTTATTAATGTTATAACTGTACGATTACACCGGAAATTCCATATCAAAGACAAGGACGTTTTTTAAAAAGATCAAGAGCTTTTTAAAAAAGAACAGGAGCTTTTTCAAAAACAACAGGATGTTTTTGATGCTTTTCTACTCGTATTGCATAACATGGCAAAATACCTTGTTTTTCTTTCAGAAGTTTCAGCTTCTCCGCAAACGTCCTGTTCATCGGCTTTTCGGCTGAAGGATATACACGATAAAATCCTTCAGCCGAAAAAGATCTTTCAGCGTGACAGGGTAAGCGATGTCGTATTGGTTGGTTTTCTATCGGTATTCGGATTTACCTTTATACATTTATTGACTACGGCTGAAAGAAAGAACTACGCGGTTGAAGGATCTCGGTGCATCAATCTGTCAGCCGGAAAGCCGATGAACAGGACGTTTGCGGAGAGGCTGAAACTTCTGAAGGATTTTTGGGGGCATTCTTCAAGAGAGGGGTATTTCTCTTCAAAAGATGGATACGCATATCAAAAAGAAGGTGGAAAGACTTTGAAAACTTGTCGCAAGATGTCGCAATTCTTGTAGCAAGTTTTTCGGAATCTTGTAGCAGGATTTGCAGATTCTTGGTATAGGAATATCTTGTTTGATTTTATAGCTGTCCGGTAAAAATGCCGAAGTTCCCCCAAAAAGGTCTAGCTTTGGGATAAACAGATTCGGTTTTAATGGTAAACAAATATGATTGTATCATTCCACAAACATGTAGCTTGTTTGCGATATATATTCCGATAATTTTAGTATATTTTGTAGAATGTGTCTGTGCAAATTAGACGTAGCATTTACCGTCTGTGAAAAGTGGGATACTTATTATTGAACCTGAATCCGAATCCCAGCATCAGATAGTTGGGATCATGGAAATCCTGTAAATTATATCCGATATGAAGGAATGAGTTGCGCGTAACTTCTATCTTCAGTGCCAATATCTGGTAGAAAGATTTTAAATCTCCGCCTGCATGAATCACATTTGTACCCAATCCTATTCCTACTGTGAAGTAAGGCATCACGTACTCGGCACGTCCCGAAACTCCCAGTGCCAGTTGTTTGCCGGCAGACGGCTTGAGGAGCTCATCGCCGTATCCGTCCGGGCTATACACATTCGCACTGCCGTCATAAACCCCGTCTAATGAAATACCCGCACGGAATTTATACCCGAAATTATACATTGGCGCGAAATTAAATCCCAGTACCGGATAAGTTTCAGGAGAAGCAACCATTTGCCCCTCTCCAATCGTTACTCCTTTTCTGCGCCATGAACCGAACAATACCAGGTCATAACTGATATGACGGGGAAATTTAGGTACGGGTGATTGATACAAGGGCTTTGCAAAACATTCTTCTTTTCTATTGATATTGTAAACCAATCCTACCTTTAGTCCGATGGAATTGAGTCCCGCATTCGGGAATTTGGTATTACCGTTAGAGAAATGCGTTACTGCCACACCTGTTGTGAAATCAAATTTGGGAGAAAGCATCCAGTTGAAATAGAAGTTTGTATTCAGATAGGCGTTTACTTTCGAACCTATCACTTTATTATATGGATTCAAATCGCTGTGGTATGGTTTCCAGCCAAATGAAGCGCCGAAATTCCATTCATAGTTTAATGACAATCGTTGGTTGAAACGGGCGATACGCGCTCCTTGAAATAAATAGACAGTAAGCGGGTTGCCCAATTGCGGCTTCTCATACATATTGTAGTAGCCCACGCCAATACCTTGGTAGGCCCCTCTGTAAATACGGTCGTTATAGGTGTTCGGATGAAACTGGAATGAGTACTTCAAGTGAAGCGACAGGGAATTCTCTATGGGTTTCCAATTCAGATTTTCTCCTCTGAAAAAGGAACTGGTGGGGAAAATATATCCGGGACGTGCCTCAATGCCGATACGGTGGATAAAATGACGTTTCAATGACAGGGAATCTACATAAAGCCGGTCGGGGATGTTGGTTTTGTCTGAAATGGAAACCGCTGTTGTGTCTATAGGGTTTCCCTCTGTATATTGATTGATTGTGTCTTTAGCAAAGGTCATGTTACTTAAGAACAGTAATGCATCCAGAAGTATCACGAGTTTCCATTTTTGTATTGTGCCTTTCATATGCCGTGTAATGTTTTTGTGCGTTTTACCGATCTATCGTATGGTCTGATTTTTTTATTTGTGGCACAAATATAATCATAGTATTTGAAAAAAGAAATTTGTTAGATATAAAAAGGTTTTGTATAACCTTGATAACCACTATTTAAACTATTTTGAGGATGGATTGTAATGTCATCCTCTACCATCGGCTCCCCACATCATTTTATTGCGGAGTGTGTTGAAAAAGATATGGCTGTTTCGTTTTACTACATTTATTATAGTCGGCTTTGCGGATAGTGAGCCGGCTTCCTTCACGGCAAGTTTCGCTACGTCCGTCGATGGCAATCAGGAAATTGTGGCTGCGGCTCTCTATATCCAATGTGATTTCCCAGTCGTCGTTGATGACAATGGGGCGTACATTCAGGCTATGCGGTGCTACCGGAGTGATGGCGATGGTGTTGCTGTGTGGCACGATGACAGGTCCCCCGATGCTCAGCGAATAGGCTGTAGAACCGGTAGGAGTGGCGATGACCAGCCCGTCCGCCTGGTAGGTGGTGAGATAGGCTCCATTGATGGCTGTGTGGATGGAAATCATGGAAGAACTGTCACGCTTCAGTACCGCTATCTCATTCAGACCGAAAGGGTAACCTTTCAGTTCCTGTTCTTTGCAGGATACTTGCAATACGCTGCGGTCTTCTATCCGGTAGTTTCCATTGTAGATGTCATTGAATGTGTCTTCCATCTCTTCAGGAGAAACATCAGCCAGAAAACCTAATCGTCCGGTGTTGATACCTAGTATGGGAATGTTGCGTGACCCACACGGCTGGCGGCTTTCAGGAAAGTGCCGTCGCCTCCGATACTTAGTATCATGTCGGCTTCAAAATTATTTCCATCGAAAACACCGGCGTGACGGATGCTTATCTTGAGGTCGTCCGTCAGAAACTCGTAGAACTCCCGGCAGATGTGAACTTCAGCGTTATGTTGTGATAGAATGGATAGCAAACGTTCCACATGAGCCGATTTCTTGGCTTGATAAGTGTTTCCGAAAAGGGCGAATTTCATTGGGCGTATATTCATTAGTTAATTTTATAAATCTTTTGTTTGTCAAAATGGACCAGGTTTTAATAAAACCTGCTAACTTTGCACATCAGAACTGCAAAGATAATAATATATTGCCAAGATGACAAAGTTAAGTGTAAATATAAACAAGGTAGCCACCTTGCGTAATGCCCGGGGAGGCAACAATCCGGACGTGGTGAAAGTAGCCTTGGACTGTGAGGCGTTTGGTGCGGAAGGTATCACTGTACATCCCCGTCCCGATGAACGGCATATCCGCCGCAGCGATGTGTACGAACTTCGTCCGCTGCTTACCACAGAGTTTAACATTGAAGGGTATCCCTCACCGGAGTTCGTTGATCTGGTGCTGAAAGTGAAACCTCATCAAGTAACGTTGGTGCCCGATGCGCCCGATCAGATTACGTCTAATGCCGGATGGGATACCAAGACCAATCTTTCTTTCCTTACCGAACTGATGGATACGTTCGGCCAGGCAGGTATCCGCACCTCTATCTTTGTCGGTACGGACAAGGAGATGATAGAATATGCCGCCAAAGCGGGAGCCGACCGGGTGGAACTTTATACGGAACCATACGCTACGATGTACCCTCGGAATCCCGAAGCGGCCATTGCTCCTTTTATAGAAGCGGCGAAGGTGACACGTAGCCTGGGAATGGGGCTGAATGCAGGTCATGACCTTAGTCTGGTGAATCTGAAATATATGCATACGCATATTCCTTGGCTGGACGAGGTGTCTATCGGTCATGCATTGATAAGCGATGCGCTTTATATGGGATTAAAACAAACTATTGAAGAATATAAAAATTGTCTTCGTTCATGATGAATATCACTTTACTGGCTGCACAGGCGGCTTTGGCGGATACCCTTGCCGGGGGTAATCCCGTATTGACTCCCGTTTCAGAGGAGGCTCGGATGAATCTTTGGGATATGGCGATGAAAGGTGGATGGATCATGCTTGTGCTGGCATTGTTGTCTGTCGTCTGTTTTTATATTTTCTTTGAACGCATGGCGGTTATCCGCAAGGCGGGGAAGGATGATCCTTTGTTTATGGAACGTATTCGTGATTATATCCGCACGGGTGAGATAAAGTCGGCTATAAACTATTGCCGCATCACCAATACTCCTTCTGCCCGTATGATTGAGAAAGGTATTACCCGTATGGGACGTCCTGTTGCCGATGTGCAGGCTGCTATCGAAAATTCCGGCAATATAGAAGTGGCAAAACTGGAGAACGGACTGCCTGTTGTGGCGACTATTGCCGGCGGTGCTCCGATGATTGGTTTCCTTGGTACTGTAACCGGTATGGTGCAGGCTTTTTGGGAAATGTCCAATGCCGGGAACAACATTGATATCACGTTGCTTTCAGGAGGTATTTATGAAGCGATGATTACTACTGTGGGTGGTCTGGTTGTGGGTATTGCGGCTATGTTTGCCTATAATTATCTGGTAACCCGTGTGGACAAGGTGGTAAGTCAAATGGAAGCGCGTACCATGGACTTCATGGATTTACTGAACGAACCCGTTCAAAAGTAATAGCGTATGGCACTGAAAAGAAGACATAAAATATCACCTAACTTCAGTATGGCGTCTATGACAGACATCATATTCCTGTTGCTGATATTCTTCATGATTACCTCTACCATGGTGTCGCCCAATGCCATCAAGGTATTGCTTCCGCAAGGCAGGCAGCAGACTTCGGCAAAGCCGCTTACGAGGGTAATCATTGACAAGAACCTGAACTTCTATACTGCTTTCGGCAATGAGGATGAAATGCCGATAGACTTGGAAGAACTGCCCGCATTCCTGCAAAGGTGTGCCGAGAAGGAACCCGATATGTATGTGGCTCTTTATGCGGATGAGGCTGTGCCTTACCGCGAAATAGTAAGGGTACTGAATATTGCTAATGAAAATCACTTCAAGATGGTGTTGGCTACACGTCCGCCTGAGAAGAAACGTTAAGCTGTAAGCATGAAGAAAAATAAGATAACAGGACTGATTGGTACGGCTGTACTGCATATACTTCTCCTTATCCTGCTGCTGGTGATTGCTATCCGCCGTCCGCAGGTTCAGGAAGAGGGGGGTGTTCCTGTTATGCTGGGAAATACAGAGCTTTCTCAAGGGAATGCCGACCCTTATACGCTGACGGATATAGATATAATGAATGAGCCTGAGGCTCCGGCTCCCGATGTATCTGAACCGGAAACGGTTCCTCCCGTTGAAGCGAAAGAGGAAATCATCACGCAGACAGAAGAGGAAACGGTGGCAGTCCCTAAAAAGGAACCTAAAAAAGAAACCCCTAAAAAAGAAAAACCCAAGAAGGAAACTCCTAAAAAGGACGTACCGAAAAAGGAGGCGGTGAAGCCGAAAGAGAAGACTGAGGCCGAGAAACGCGCTGAAGCAGAAAAAGCGGCGGCTGAGAAGAAAGCGGCTGCCGAAAGGGCGGCAGCGGAAGCGGCGGCGAAGAAGATAGCCGGTGCTTTTGGCAAGGGAACTCAAATGGGAAATAAAGGAACCGGTACCACAGGCTCCGGTCTGGAGGGCAGTCCGACGGGAAACTCTTCGGAAGGGAAGTCCGGCGGAGTGGGCGGTTACGGAACATTTGACCTCAACGGACGTTCTTTGGGTAGTGGCGGTTTGCCGATGCCTGTCTATAATGTGCAGGATGAGGGACGGGTGGTAGTGACTATTACCGTAAATCCCGCAGGACAGGTGATAAGTACCAGTATCAACAAACGTACCAATACAGTAAACGCTTCGTTGCGGAAGGCGGCGGAAGAGGCCGCCCGTAAAGCACGCTTTAACCAAGTGGACGGAGTGAATAACCAGACAGGTACTATTACATATTACTTTAAACTGAAGTAGCTTATGAAAACAATTTATGTATTTTTGGCAGAAGGCTTCGAGGAAGTGGAGGCGCTGACCCCGGTAGATGTGTTGAGACGTGCAGGTTTGCCTGTGAAGACTGTTTCCGTAACAGGTGTGCTGACCGTAAACGGTGCGCATGGTGTTCCGGTAGTAGCCGATATGGTGTTTGAAGAAGTAAAAGAAGGGGATGCGGAGATGATTGTATTGCCTGGTGGTCTGCCCGGAGCGACAAATCTGGATGCTCACGAAGGTTTGGGCAAGTTGATTATGACATTTGCTGAAGCCGGACGTCCGTTGTCTGCCATCTGTGCCGCTCCGTTGGTATATGGAAAGCGTGGTTTGTTGAAAGGTAAGAAAGTAACTTGCTATCCGGGATTCGAAAAGTATCTGGAAGGTGCTGAGTATACGGCCGCTTTGGTAGAGAAAGACGGTAATTTTATTACCGGTAAAGGCCCCGGTGCCGCTATGGCATTCTCATTTGCCATTGCCGAGAAATATGTCGGTGCGGAAAAGGTGACAGAATTGAAGCAAGGGATGATGATTGCAGAATGAACAGGCATGTCATTATAGTTGCAGGAGGCAAAGGGTTGCGTATGGGAGGGGATATTCCCAAACAGTTTTTGCCTGTAGGGGGCAAACCTGTGTTGATGCGTACCATAGAGGCTTTTTACGCTTTTGATTCTTCTATACATATTATATTAGTTCTTCCGGTGAGCCAGCAGGCTTACTGGAAAGATCTTTGTGAAACGTATCATTTTGCTTTGCGTCATGATATTGCCGATGGGGGCGAAACTCGTTTCCATTCTGTAAAGAATGGGTTGGCATACGTGAAGGGAGAAGGCTTGGTAGGTGTTCATGATGGCGTGCGTCCTTTTGTTTCCCGGGAAGTGATAGCCGGATGTTATGAGGCAGCGCAGACTAAGCAAGCGGTTATTCCTGTAATTGATGTGGTGGAAACCGTGCGTCATCTTACGAAGCCGGGAAGTGAAACGGTTCCGCGTAATGACTATAAACTGGTTCAGACTCCTCAGGTCTTTGAAGTGCAGCTGTTGAAAGAGGCATATCAACAGGAATATACGGATGCCTTTACTGATGATGCTTCTGTAGTGGAGGCGATGGGCAGGGAGGTCTGTCTGGTGCAGGGAAATAGAGAAAATATTAAATTAACCACCCCTTTTGATTTGAAAATAGCGGAAGTCTTAATTTGAAATGTTCGATATCACTACGCGTGACATAAAATATTTGCAAGGAGTAGGCCCGCAGCGTGCAACCGTCTTGAACAAGGAATTGAATCTTTTTTCCTTGCATGATTTGTTGTACTATTTTCCATATAAATATGTAGACCGCAGCCGCCTTTATTATATCCATGAAATAGACGGAAATATGCCTTATATCCAGTTGAAAGGCGAAATCCTCAGTTTTGAGACTTTGGGTGAGGGAAGACAGCGCAGACTTGTCGGTCATTTTTCTGATGGTACGGGCATCATTGATTTAGTTTGGTTTCAAGGAATTAAATATCTGCTAGAGCATTATAAGACCAGGACAGAGTATATTGTCTTTGGTAAACCGACCGTATTCAATGGCCGTATCAATGTGGCTCATCCCGATATGGATCCTTCAGGCGAACTTACCTTATCTACGATGGGGTTGCAGCCTTATTATAACACAACGGAAAGGATGAAGCGCGGTTTCTTGAACTCTCATGGGCTGGAGAAGTTGATGAAGAATGCGCTTGCCCTGCTACAGGAACCTCTTGCTGAAACATTGCCCCCTCGGTTAGTGGAGGAGCATCATTTAATGTCTTTGGATGAGGCCATCCGTAATATTCATTTCCCCCAAGAATCCCGAATTGCTGCGGAAGGCCCAATATCGTTTGAAGTTTGAAGAGCTGTTCTATGTGCAGCTCAATATTCTACGTTACAGTAAAGACAGGCAGCGTAAATATCGGGGCCTGCGTTTTGAACGGTGGGTGAGATCTTTAATACTTTTTATTCACAGAATCTTCCTTTTGAACTGACCGGAGCGCAAAAACGGGTGATAAAGGAGATAAGAAAAGATATGGGAAGCGGACGGCAGATGAACCGTTTGCTGCAAGGTGACGTGGGAAGTGGGAAAACATTGGTGGCCTTGATGTCCATGCTTATCGCACTGGATAATGGCTATCAGGCATGTATGATGGCTCCTACAGAGATTCTTGCCGCCCAACATTATGAAACCATTCGGAAATTCCTGTTTGGCATGGATGTGCGCGTGGAACTTTTAATGGGATCTGTCAAAGGAAAGAAGCGTGAGAAGATATTGAAGGATTTGCTGACGGGGGATGTTCAGATTCTTATAGGCACGCATGCCGTTTTGGAAGATACTGTGGGCTTTTCTTCTTTAGGAATGGTGATTATAGACGAGCAACATCGTTTCGGAGTGGCTCAGCGTGCCAAGTTATGGAGCAAGAATGTTTGTCCGCCTCATGTGCTGGTCATGACGGCTACCCCTATTCCCCGTACCTTGGCTATGACACTGTATGGTGATCTTGATGTATCAGTTATTGACGAATTGCCGCCGGGCCGTAAACCCATCCAGACTATCCATCAGTTTGACAATCGCCGTGCCAGTCTTTATGCTTCCATTCGCAAACAGATAGAAGAAGGGCGGCAAATCTATATTGTTTATCCTTTGATAAAGGAGAGTGAAAAAATGGATATCAAGAATCTGGAAGAGGGGTATGAACTGATTTGTGCGGAATTTCCCGATTGCCAGGTCAGCAAGGTGCATGGTAAGATGAAACCGGCGGAGAAGGATGCTGAGATGCAGCGTTTCGTTAGTGGTGAAACCCAGATTATGGTGGCCACTACAGTGATTGAGGTCGGGGTGAATGTCCCGAATGCCTCGGTGATGGTCATTGAAAACGCCGAACGTTTCGGACTTTCACAATTGCATCAGTTGCGTGGGCGTGTGGGACGTGGAGCTGATCAGTCTTATTGTATTTTGGTCACCACTTACAAACTGACCGAAGAAACTCGCAAGCGGCTTGAAATAATGGTACAGACCAATGATGGTTTCGAGATAGCGGAAGCCGATTTGAAGTTGCGCGGTCCCGGTGACTTGGAGGGAACCCAGCAGAGTGGTGTCGCTTTTGACTTGAAGATAGCCGATATTGCCCGTGACGGTCAATTATTGCAATATGTCCGTGATGTGGCAAATCGTATTGTAGATGAAGACCCCGCAGGAACTCGTCCGGAAAATGCTATTCTTTGGCAGCAATTGCAAGCATTGCGTAAAACAAATATAAATTGGGCGGCTATCTCTTAGTTTATGTTACTGCATTGTTAAAAGCAAGGATATATGTTGCATAACATGTTTGTGGCGTTTCCCCTTTATTTATAGAGGTTTCTGAACATTTTATCGAAGCATTGTATATAACTTACATACAAAAAGAGTTAAAGAAGTTCCTTCTTTCTCAAGGAAAATCTTTATCTTTGGAAGAATTTTTGGAAAAAGCACAGTATAAACCTTAAATGAACCCAATATTATGATGGAAAAAACGCTGGTTATTGAAACCTTGCACTCTGCAGAGGGGCTTGGTGGGTGAGATTATTAATAGATTTGAAAGAAAAGGCCTGCGTTTAGCCGGAATGAAAATGGTTCAGTTGACGGATGAAGTGCTTAGCGAACATTACGCTCATTTGAGTTCAAAGCCGTTCTTTCAGCGAGTGAAAGATGCAATGATGGTTTGTCCTGTTATTGTATGCTGCTTTGAAGGTGTGGACGCTGTCCAAGTAGTGAGAACATTAACCGGTCCTACTAACGGACGTCTGGCGGCTCCCGGTACTATCCGTGGAGATTACAGCATGAGCTTTCAAGAGAATATAGTTCATGCTTCCGATTCGCCGGAAACCGCTGAAGTGGAACTTAAACGATTTTTTAAACCAGAAGAGATATTCGAGTATAAGCAAGCCGTGTTCGGTTCCCTTTATGCTAATGACGAATATTAAAAAGAAAAACCTAAAAAAACGGATGATTTTGAAATGTGTTAAAGTAGTCGCAGCGGCAGCCTTCGCCCTGGTTAGCCTGAATGTGTCAGGACAGGATCTGTTGGCACGCCAGGCACCTATCGACCGAAAATTGAAAGCAGTAGATTCTGTTGCATTGATTCGTCAGATAAAGGCGGAAAAGTCAGCTTATCCTGCATATAGTCTCTACCCTAATTGGAGTAACGAGCGTGTACACGCTTATGGTAATACTGTTACTATTCCTGATACATTCCGTATTGATATGACCGGTTTCCGTATGCCGACAGAACACACAAAAATAACTTCTAAATTTGGTCCCCGTCGTCGTCGTATGCACAATGGATTGGATATAAAAGTATATATAGGTGATACGATCCGTGCAGCTTTCAGTGGAAAGGTACGTATGGTGAAGTATGAACGCCGCGGATATGGAAAATATGTGGTGATTCGTCACGAGAATGGATTGGAAACAGTATATGGTCACTTGTCAAAGCAGATTGTGGATGAGAACCAGTACGTAGAAGCAGGAGAACCTATCGGATTGGGTGGAAACACCGGACGTTCCACCGGGTCACATCTTCATTTTGAAACGCGTTTCTTGGGACAGGCCATTAATCCGGCATTGTTATTTGATTTTGAGAAACAGGATATTGTAGCCGATTCTTATTTGTTCAGAAAAGGTAATAACAGATACCAGCGTAACAGGACTAATAGTAAGAATGTGAATTTGCTTGCTTCATCAGATGGTACTATCCGTTACCATAAGGTAAGAAGTGGGGATACATTGAGCCGCATTGCACAGAAAACAGGTACATCTATTGATGCTTTATGCAAGTTGAACCACATTACCCGCAGAACTATTCTTCGTCCGGGACAAGTGTTAAGATGTTCTTAAGCTTTAGTTAATTAAGAAATATAAAATAGGGCGGGAAAGAGTATTCTTTTCCGCCTTTTTGTTTACGCTTAAGCAGAAAAATGCGTAACTTTGCCGCCTAATCATAGAGTGTGATGAAAGATACGAAACAACAATTTGAACATGTGATAGCTATTTGCCGTGATTTGTTTGCGAAAAAACTGCACGATTACGGTGCAGCATGGCGTATCATGCGCCCTTCATCTGTTACCGATCAGATATTTATCAAGGCAAACCGTATTCGTAGCATTGAAACCAAAGGGGTGGCGATGGTGGATGAAGGTATCCGTTCGGAGTTTATCGCTATTGTAAATTATGGAATAATCGGCTTGGTCCAATTGGAACTGGGATATGCTGAAACGGATGACATGACTGAAGAGCGTGCTTTGGAATTGTATGACCGGTATGCCAAACAGGCTTTGGAACTGATGTTGGCCAAAAATCATGATTATGACGAAGCGTGGCGCAGCATGCGTGTCAGTTCGTATACTGATTTGATTTTGATGAAAATCTATCGTACCAAGCAGATTGAAGGTCACGATGGAGCTACATTGGTATCAGAGGGCATTGATGCCAACTATATGGATATGATTAATTATTCTGTATTCGGATTGATCAAGTTGGAATTTGGAGAGTAAACAGTTACATAGTATCATTGGAATCTGGACAAACGCCTGCCGTTTTTTGCTGGCGGCAGTATTTATATTTTCCGGCTTTGTCAAAGCGGTAGATCCGCTGGGTACCCAATATAAAATTCAGGATTATTTGGAGGTTTTCGGTTGGGCTGCTTCGGTGCCTGCCTTTCTTCCGTTTCTGGCGTCTGTATTGCAGGCAATGGTCGAGTTTTGTTTAGGAGTATATCTTTTGTTTGGTATCCGCAGGAGAATGACCACCTTGTTTGTTGTGCTTATCATGGGGGTGATGACTCCGCTCACCTTATGGTTGGCTCTTTCCAATCCGATATCGGATTGTGGATGTTTCGGTGATGCTGTGACTTTGACTAATTGGGAAACTTTTGGGAAGAATGTACTTTTGTTGATAGCGGCGGTGTCCGTTTTTAAATGGGGAAACCGTATAACTCCTTTGGTGACCAAGCGTTTCGATTGGTTGGTGGCTATGTATACGTTTCTCTATATTTCGGGGATGACTTTGTATTGCTACCGTGAGTTGCCTGTCTTTGATTTCCGCCCTTATCATATCGGGGCAGATATACGTAAAGGGATGGAAATTCCGGAAGGAGAGAAGCCTACTGTTTATGAGACCCGTTTTATTCTTCAAAAAGATGGAGTGGAGAAAGAGTTTACATTAGAAAATTATCCTGATAGCACATGGACTTTTGTGGATTCCAAAACGATGGTGAAGGAACAAGGATACGAACCGCCTATTCATGACTTTTCCATTATTCGTCAAGAAGACGGGGAAGATATAACCGATGAAGTACTGGATGATGATAATTATACCTTTCTGTTGGTGGCGCATCAGCTGAGCCAGGCGGATGATAGTACCATTGACCTGATAAATGAACTGTATGATTATAGTGTGGAGCATGGATATCAATTCTATTGTCTTACCTCATCACCCGATAGTGATATTGAAGACTGGCAGGAGCGTACGGGAGCCGAGTATCCTTTCTGCCTGATGGATGACATTACACTGAAAACCATGATACGCTCTAATCCCGGACTGATGTTGCTGAAGAACGGAGTGGTTATAAACAAGTGGAGTGTGAATAGTCTGCCCGATGAATATGTGCTGACCGACAGGCTGGAAAAACTGCCTTTGGCACAAATCAATGAAAAGACTTTCAGTCATAAAGTGGTGCTGGTATTGGCATGGTTTGTCTTTCCGTTGTTGTTTTTCAGCATGGTGGATGTCATTTGGGAGCATTTTCATAGGAAAAAGAAATTGAAAGAGAATCGAACAAAATAATTTCATTAACCCTTTAATAAAACAAACAAAATGAGAAAAAACATTGTTGCAGGAAACTGGAAAATGAACAAGAACCTTCAGGAAGGTATTGCTCTGGCAAAAGAATTGAATGAAGCTTTGGCTGCTGACAAACCTAATTGTGATGTGGTAATCTGTACTCCGTTTATTCACTTGGCTTCTGTTACTCCTATTGTTGACAAGGCTGTAATTGGTGTAGGTGCAGAAAACTGTGCAGATAAAGTATCAGGTGCATATACCGGTGAGGTTTCTGCTGAAATGGTAGCTTCTACAGGTGCTGAATATGTAATTCTGGGTCACTCGGAACGTCGTGCTTACTATCACGAAACTGTGGAAATCCTGGAAGAAAAAGTTAAATTGGCTTTGGCTAATAACTTGAAGCCTATCTTCTGCATCGGTGAGGTATTGGAAGAGCGTGAAGCTAACAAACAAAATGAAGTAGTTGCTGCTCAGTTGGCATCGGTATTCTCTTTGTCTGCCGAAGATTTTAGTAAGATTATCTTGGCTTACGAACCGGTTTGGGCTATTGGTACAGGTAAGACTGCTACTGCTGAACAGGCTCAGGAAATCCACGCGTTTATCCGTTCTTTGATTGCCGACAAGTATGGTAAAGAAGTTGCTGATAATACTTCAATCCTTTATGGTGGAAGCTGCAAGCCTTCTAATGCTAAAGAATTGTTTGCTAACCCTGACGTAGACGGTGGCTTGATTGGTGGTGCTGCTTTGAAAGTTGTTGACTTCAAAGGTATTATCGATGCATTCAAATAATTAATTTCATCACAGATTACTCAAGCTTACACAGATAAAGAATCATAAAATCGTCTGTGGAAATCTGAGTAATCTGTGATGATTTACTTAAATTCATAAAACGACATGAGATACATTTTTATCCTACTCTTTTTGAGTCTCGGACTTTCCGCTTTGGCACAGCAGAACATAGTAGAAAGCTTGCAGCGTAACCGTGCCGGAGAAGGTACTGTAACCATCCGTCAAGATCCTAAAATAACAGGCTTGATTGGTAGTATCTATACAGGGAATGTTACGGGAGGTGAGCAGAAAATGTTGAAAGCCAGAGGGTATCGGGTTCAGGTCTATGCAGGAAACAATTCGCGGGTGGCTCGTAATGAAGCTAATAATGTGGCTGCCAAGGTGAAAGAGGAGTTTCCCGATATGCCTGTCTATGCCTATTTCCAGCCTCCTCGTTGGCTGTGTCGTGTAGGTGATTTCCGCAGTATTGAGGAAGCGGATGCCGCCATGCGCCGTCTGAAGGCTACCGGTGTTTTTAAAGAAGTATCTATTGTTCGTGAACAAATTAATATTCCCCTGGACTAATAACATGGAAGAACTATTGCATCCCGAATGGTCAGCAGAGAAAATTGAACAGTTGAAAGGCCATTATCAGAGTATTTTATCCCTATTGGGTGAAGATGTAGAAAGAGAAGGATTGCTGAAAACTCCTGAGCGCGTAGCCAAAGCTATGCTGACATTGACACGCGGTTATGAACAAGATCCGCATGCCATTTTGTTGGGAGCTAAATTCAAAGAAGAGTATAGTCAGATGGTTATCGTGAAAGATATTGATTTCTTCTCTTTGTGCGAACACCATATGCTTCCGTTTTATGGAAAGGCACATGTTGCTTATATTCCCAATGGTTATATCACCGGTTTGAGTAAGATTGCCCGGGTAGTGGATGTGTTTTCTCATCGGTTGCAGGTACAGGAACGTATGACACTGCAAATAAAAAAGAATGTATTCAGGAAACCTTGAATCCGCTGGGAGTGATGGTAGTGGTCGAAGCCAAGCACATGTGCATGCAGATGCGCGGGGTGGAGAAACAAAATGCCATTACTACTACTTCTGATTTCACTGGTGCGTTTAACCAGGCTAAAACACGTGAGGAATTTATGAATTTGATACGGCATAACCGATAAGGAGTTATGCCTTTATTTTAGTACTACCCGGTCGCCGGCACGCTTGGCCATAATTTTTTTTGTAATTCACTTAATTCTTTAAAGTGGGCCATAACTTCAAGGCATTTATCGGCATTGGCTACTACTTCAGGTTTGTTCAATGCTTGCAGCGTATATTTCATATCCTCTTCTAATATGGCAAGTTTGAAGTCGATAAGTTGGTGCGGTACCAATTCGTGTAAGCGTTCTTCATCTTTAACCATCGCTTGTGAATTGCTTTTACTCAGTTGGTAACGATCATTTATCATATCTGCCGCCAGTTTGCTGATTGTAGGATCGGGATGAGCCAGAAAATAACGCTCTGCCGTGAAGTTGGGGTCATGCAGATGAGCTTCTGCTTCTGCCAGTATTTTCCGGTGCAACGGATTATGGAACTGTAATTCATCCTGTTTCAAATCCATAGAAATATATTCTATCACAGTAAGAGGAGTTTCCGTATTTTCTTCCGTTTCTACATAGCACATGACTTTCTCTCCGTGGCGTATCAAAGTTTGAAGCAGTAACTGCTCTTTTACATAAAAAACGTACTTTTCCCGTCCTTCTTGGGGAATATACGATTGATATCCCGCTTCTGCTTCTGCAGGAGGAAACGGAGGGGGAACATTATCATCCACGCCTAGGGTGGGCATATCGGCAGGAGGTATGCTGCCGGCAGGAAAAGGAGTATCCGCTGGAGGCAGAGAGCCGGTAGTGGCGGATGCGTCTTTTTCTTTCTTGATTTGTTCCAGATAGTTATCATCCCGTTGAAGCAGATGCTTTTTGATCTCGTCTAAAATAATTTGCTCGTTTACGTTCAAGAGGGTAGCACATTCTGTCAAGCAGGTATATCGAATTACTTTATCCGGAATCAGTCCGATACTTCGTGCCATGTCCGATATCAATCCGGCCCGTTTGATGGGGTCCCTTTGTGCGTCTTTTAGTAAAGGTTGGTCTTGAAACGGATAAAGTTCTCTTCGTGATCATCAATGTATTTTCTGAATTCCGTGGCATTGTGTTTTCTGGAAAAACTATCGGGATCATCTCCGTCAGGCAGAAGCAGCACTTTGATATTCATGCCTTCTGCAAGTAACATATCGATGCCTCGGATACTTGCTTTTATACCGGCTTCGTCACCATCATATAATAAGGTGATATTGGAGGTGAAGCGGTGTAGCAACCGGATTTGTTGTTCGCTCAATGCTGTACCCGAGTTGGCCACCACATTCTCCAGCCCGCACTGGTGCATGGCAATTACATCGGTGTATCCTTCTACCATGTAAACACAGTCGGCTTTTACAATGGCAGCTTTAGCCTGATAAATGCCATATAGTTCTTTTCGTTTACTGAAGATTTCGGATTCGGGTGAATTGACGTATTTTTGGTTTACTCCCTTGGTACGGCTGTCCAGTACACGTCCGCCGAAGCCAAGCACTTTTCCGCTGATGTTAAACCATGGAAATATCACACGTCCCCAAAAACGGTCGCGTAAACTGCCATCTTCTTTTTCGTAGCATAGTCCGGTCTTGAGTAAAAATTCTTTTTTATATCCTTTTCGCATGGCTTCTTGTGCCAATGCGTCAGGAGCGGTAGTGCTGTATCCCAATTGGAATTTCTTGACAATATCGTCACGGATGCCCCGTTGGCGGAAATAAGACATGGCAATGGCTTTTCCGTCAGCGTGATTGTAGAGGATATTTTGAAAATAATCGCGGGCAAACTCATTGACAACAAAGAGGCTTTCCCGTATATTTTGTACTTGTTTCTCCTCATCGGTCAATTCGCGTTCCTTTATTTCTATATTGTATTTCTTTGCCAGCCAGCGTAGTGCTTCGGGATAGGTCATCTGCTCGTGTTCCATAACGAAATGGACAGCATTTCCACCTTTGCCACAGGCGAAGCATTTGCATAATCCTTTGGCCGGTGATACATAGAATGAAGGGGTTTTGTCATCATGGAATGGACAAAGTCCGACAAAATTCACACCGCGTTTCCGCAGAGTGACAAACTCGGATACCACATCTACAATTTGTGCGGCATCCAGTATCCGGTCTATGGTGGGTTGGTCTATCATTGCGAGTGCGAAGATACAAAAAAAACATCGCCAAGGGTGAACCCGGCGATGTTTTTAACGGAATATTGTAATCAGAATTATTTAATATAAGGATTCAGTTTGTTCCATTCGGAAACTGGAGGAAGTACTCCCATAGCAATCACTTCATCACGCAAAGCACAAAGATGTGCATAACTTTTTTCTAATGCGGCTTCTTCTTCGGGCGTGCCTTTCACTTCTTTTAAGTGGCAGCCATCCTTGGTGATGGAAGTTTCCCAGGCCATCATGATATGGTCGAATTTACCATTGGATACGTAAGTTCCTGCAGGCCAGCGGAATGGTTTTCCTCCCATAGCGGCGGCAATCATTTCGATAGAAACATAGGACGGGCTTTGGAAAGAAGAGCGGCCGCGCAGGTTGATGATGTTTGCACCGCCTTTAGTTACTTTTTGTTGTATTTCGGTCCATTGTTCTTTTGTCAAAGCATCAGTGCCGATGATATCAAGTAATGCTTTTCCGTTTACTTTAGCGGTAGAAGCATAAACAGCCATCTGCTCACCATGACCGCCATACGTGCGGCAGTTTTCTACGTTATCCATAGCGATGCCGAAATGCTTGGACAATTCGCTGCGCAAGCGTGTAGAGTCAAGAGCGGCAAGGGTTGTAACTTGTGATGGTTTCAAACCTGAATATAATAAGGTGATCAGACCGGTGATATCAGCCGGATTGAAAATAACCACGATATGTTTTACGTCCGGACAGTAGGCCTTTACATTTTTTCCGAATTCTTCAGCGATGGCTGCGTTTCCTTTCAGCAAGTCTTCACGGGTCATGCCGGCTTTACGTGCCGCACCACCTGAGTTTACAATATATTTAGCATCGGTCAAAGCTTCCTTGATATCGGAAGTGAATGTGATGTTCATGCCTTCGAAACCGCAATGGTATAGTTCTTCTGCCACACCTTCCAGGCCGGGAGCGTATGGGTCATACAAACAAATATTGGGAGTAAGACCCATCATGATAGCAGTTTGAGCCATGTTCGATCCAATCATTCCGGCAGCGCCTACGATTGTCAGCTTTTCATTCGTTACAAATTCCATAATTCTATTATTTAAAGTTTGTATAATATAAACACTTTTGTGGGAGAGGATGTTCTCTCTTCCGGGTACAAATTTACAAAACCTTTTATTATGGTGTTTATTCTAAAAAATTATATGGGATAATAGAAAGTTATCCCATATAATCATCTTGGGATGGTAAGTTCCAGAACACTTGTCAATCAAGATGTTAAACAGTATTTATTCAAACAGGTTTGTGGATGTGACAAATAATGATATGATCTGTTATGTATTGATGTTTATATAGCTTTTTAATGCGTCTACATATTCTTCAAAGGCTTCAAGCCCTTTTTAGTGTAATCTTACAAATGGTACAAGGCATTTTTCCCTTGAAAGTCTTGATGACTTCTACATAGCCAGCCTTGTTCAGCTTGTCTATTTGCACACTCAGATTACCTGCCGTCGCTCCTGTCTGTTGTTTCAGATAGCTGAACTCGGCCTCTTCCACTGAAACCAGTATGGACATCACGGCAAGTCTCAGTTCGGAATGTAGTAATGGATTCAATTCTTTGAACATAGGCGCAAAGTTACGATTTTTTTTGTTTACGGGCAGCATGATTCAATACATGTCCCGGAATAACCATCATGAAAATAAAGACAGGAGCGAAGATTAATATCTGGTTTGGACCTGGATAAAAAAGGCATCCGATGGAGCTTAACGCTCCCAGTGTGCCGCAAATAGTGACAGTTTTATAACCTACCACCAGTCCTGTTAGTGTAGTCCCCATGCCCATCAGCAGAAGGATTATGAACAGGATGGGAAGTTGCCAGAAAAACATGGCGAGCATGGATATCAGAAAGCCGGTTATGCCGAATACCAACCAAATATAATTGATTACTTTGTCCAAATGAGTCTTGATACCCGGCTGCTGATTACGTGTAGAGAGGTAAGTTCCTGTTCCTGCGATGATAGGGAGTAAGAACCATAGGTATTGCCAATAATAATTTCCGGTAGTTACTACCAGAAACCAGACCAGCAGGCTGACAAAGAGGGTGGTATATCCCCAAAAGAGGAATGGCATGCCACAATTGGTTTCTAGCCTGTTTTTTGTATTTCTTTCTTGGAGTTTTTCAGCAGTGGCAATAGCTTTTGAAAACTCACTTGTGTGTTATATCGTACTGCGTTTTTCGTAGCTGTTTTCCTGTCCATTCCTTGCCCTGCCCTGGCTTGCGGTGTCCGATTGTCCTTCGGATTGCTTCTTTTCCGTCTTTTCTTGTTTTCCGTCTGCTGTTTTCGTATGGGTCCCTTCCTTTTTCCGTCCTTATACGCGCGTGCGAATATTATAATGTGTCTGTCTTTTTCCTCCCGTGTCCTCCGTTATAAAAACATGCTTTGTAACACATCTGTTATTCAGAGTATTACAAAAAAATTTCAGAAATCGTATAATTTTTCCTTCGTATGTTTGCTGGTAATCGTTAAAAGGTCTACCTTTGCATCCGCAATCGAGAGAGATGCGGCACTTCAGACAGTGTGTGACTGACTTGGTGAAACAAACGTAGGAGAGTTTTCCTTGACAGTGTCTGCACCCAGTATCTTACCTTAGCGGGGCTAAGGGAGCGAGAACGGATAAGACGTGGGGAGGATGGACGTCCCGCCTTTTATGGAAGTTTCGAAAAAAAACTTTTTCAAAAAAACTTTCGAAACATTTGGTGGTTACGATAAAATCTCTTACCTTTGCATCCGCTTTCGGAAACGATGGCAAAATATAAATGAGAGTTCTTTGAAAGATTTAAGATAAACAAACAAGTAGTACAAGCCGGTGCACTATATGTAATATATATATGGTGTACGGAAAAACAAGAACCGTCAATATTGATATTGATAGATTTGGAATCCTTGAGCAGATTATCAACTGAACAGTTGAAAAGATATTATTACAATGAAGAGTTTGATCCTGGCTCAGGATGAACGCTAGCTACAGGCTTAACACATGCAAGTCGAGGGGCAGCATGGTCTTAGCTTGCTAAGGCCGATGGCGACCGGCGCACGGGTGAGTAACACGTATCCAACCTGCCGTCTACTCTTGGACAGCCTTCTGAAAGGAAGATTAATACAAGATGGCATCATGAGTCCGCATGTTCACATGATTAAAGGTATTCCGGTAGACGATGGGGATGCGTTCCATTAGATAGTAGGCGGGGTAACGGCCCACCTAGTCTTCGATGGATAGGGGTTCTGAGAGGAAGGTCCCCCACATTGGAACTGAGACACGGTCCAAACTCCTACGGGAGGCAGCAGTGAGGAATATTGGTCAATGGGCGAGAGCCTGAACCAGCCAAGTAGCGTGAAGGATGACTGCCCTATGGGTTGTAAACTTCTTTTATAAAGGAATAAAGTCGGGTATGCATACCCGTTTGCATGTACTTTATGAATAAGGATCGGCTAACTCCGTGCCAGCAGCCGCGGTAATACGGAGGATCCGAGCGTTATCCGGATTTATTGGGTTTAAAGGGAGCGTAGATGGATGTTTAAGTCAGTTGTGAAAGTTTGCGGCTCAACCGTAAAATTGCAGTTGATACTGGATATCTTGAGTGCAGTTGAGGCAGGCGGAATTCGTGGTGTAGCGGTGAAATGCTTAGATATCACGAAGAACTCCGATTGCGAAGGCAGCCTGCTAAGCTGCAACTGACATTGAGGCTCGAAAGTGTGGGTATCAAACAGGATTAGATACCCTGGTAGTCCACACGGTAAACGATGAATACTCGCTGTTTGCGATATACTGCAAGCGGCCAAGCGAAAGCGTTAAGTATTCCACCTGGGGAGTACGCCGGCAACGGTGAAACTCAAAGGAATTGACGGGGGCCCGCACAAGCGGAGGAACATGTGGTTTAATTCGATGATACGCGAGGAACCTTACCCGGGCTTAAATTGCAGATGAATTACGGTGAAAGCCGTAAGCCGCAAGGCATCTGTGAAGGTGCTGCATGGTTGTCGTCAGCTCGTGCCGTGAGGTGTCGGCTTAAGTGCCATAACGAGCGCAACCCTTGTTGTCAGTTACTAACAGGTTCCGCTGAGGACTCTGACAAGACTGCCATCGTAAGATGTGAGGAAGGTGGGGATGACGTCAAATCAGCACGGCCCTTACGTCCGGGGCTACACACGTGTTACAATGGGGGGTACAGAGGGCCGCTACCACGCGAGTGGATGCCAATCCCAAAAACCTCTCTCAGTTCGGACTGGAGTCTGCAACCCGACTCCACGAAGCTGGATTCGCTAGTAATCGCGCATCAGCCACGGCGCGGTGAATACGTTCCCGGCCTTGTACACACCGCCCGTCAAGCCATGGGAGCCGGGGGTACCTGAAGTGCGTAACCGCGAGGAGCGCCCTAGGGTAAAACTGGTGACTGGGGCTAAGTCGTAACAAGGTAGCCGTACCGGAAGGTGCGGCTGGAACACCTCCTTTCTGGAGAGGACGAAAGATCGATAAGGTTTTTGTTCTTGTACTGCTGGTGTTGTTTATTTCAAGATATGATTCCGTAATGATACGGAAGAGAGAAAGTAAGAAGCCGGGTCTAATCAAACAGACTAGGTTGAACTTAGTCCTATAGCTCAGTTGGTTAGAGCGCTACACTGATAATGTAGAGGTCGGCAGTTCAACTCTGCCTGGGACTACGAACGGAATCAAGTTCGGGGGATTAGCTCAGCTGGCTAGAGCATCTGCCTTGCACGCAGAGGGTCAACGGTTCGAATCCGTTATTCTCCACTCCATCGGAAACGTAAGAAACGAAGATGAACGATCTATGACATATTGTACAAGCAAACAGTAATTTTAGTAGTAAAGAGCTGAAAGTATATATCATCCCCCGCTGGCACGCAAGTGTGAGCGAATGGATAAGGAAAGTAAAAAAAGGGCGCATGGCGGATGCCTTTTGGCTCTCGGAGGCGATGAAGGACGTGATAAGCTGCGATAAGCTTTGGGGAGGTGCAAATGACCTTTGATCCAGAGATTTCCGAATGGGACAACCCAATATCTTGAAGAGGTATTATCCAACGTTGTTGGAGGCTAACGCAGGGAACTGAAACATCTTAGTACCTGCAGGAAAAGAAAATAAACAATGATTCCCCCAGTAGTGGCGAGCGAACGGGGAACAGCCCAAACCATCCATGTTACGGCATGGGTGGGGTTGTAGGACTACGCCGTTGCATGAAGACATCAGAGAAGAACTTTCTGGAAAGAAAGACCATAGAGCATGACAGTTGCGTATTCGAATGTTGTCGAAGCATAGTAGTATCCTGAGTAGCGCGGAGCACGAGGAATTCTGCGTGAATCTGCCGGGACCATCCGGTAAGGCTAAATACTCCCGAGAGACCGATAGCGAACCAGTACCGTGAGGGAAAGGTGAAAAGCACTTCGAACAGAAGAGTGAAATAGTTCCTGAAACCGTGCGCCTACAAGCGGTCGGAGCTCGTTAATGAGTGACGGCGTGCCTTTTGCATAATGAACCTACGAGTTGCCTTTGCCGGCAAGGTTAAGTGTGACGACACACGTATCCGAAGCGAAAGCGAGTCTGAACAGGGCGTATAGTCGGCAGTGGCAGACGCGAAACCAAGTGATCTACCCTTGGCCAGGTTGAAGGCTGGGTAACACCAGCTGGAGGACCGCACCAATAAGCGTTGAAAAGCTTCTGGATGAGCTGAGGGGGTAGGGGTGAAAGGCCAATCAAACTTGGAGATAGCTCGTACTCCCCGAAATGCATTTAGGTGCAGCCTTGCGGGTTACTGATGTGAGGTAGAGCGACTGATAAGATGCGAGGGCTTCACCGCCTATCAAGTCTTGACAAACTCCGAATGCGCATCAGTTCTACCGCAGGAGTGAGGGCATGGGTGCTAAGGTCCGTGCCCGAGAGGAGAAGAATCCGGACCACCTGCTAAGGTCCCGAAATTACAGCTAAGTTAAACTAACGAAGTCTGACTGCTAAGACAGCTAGGATGTTGGCTTGGAAGCAGCCATTCATTTAAAGAGTGCGTAACAGCTCACTAGTCGAGGAGTCGGGCGTGGATAATAATCGGGTATGAAGTTGTCTACCGAAGCAGTGGGATCATTAATATGATCGGTAGGGGAGCATTCCAGTCGGCGTCGAAGGCGTACCGTGAGGTATTCTGGAGCGTCTGGAAAAGCAAATGTAGGTATAAGTAACGATAAAGGGGGCGGGAAACCCCCTCGCCGAAAGACTAAGGTTTCCTGATCAACGCTAATCGGATCAGGGTCAGTCGGGTCCTAAGGCTCAGCCGAACGGCGATGCCGATGGCAGAAACGGTTAATATTCCGTTACTACCTTCAGGAGTGACGTGGAGACGCAGTAGTGACAGTGCCGCCATCTGACGGAATAGATGGTTGAAGGGTGTAGGAGTCGATCATGGCAGGCAAATCCACCATGAGATCCGAACCTGACAGTATGCCGCGTCCTTCGGGACAAGGCAATAGTGCGCGTAAGCATGCTGCCGAGAAAATCCGCTAAACTTAATCCTGCAGGTACCCGTACCGCAAACGGACACACGTAGTCGGGATGAATATTCTAAGGCGCTTGAGTGATTCACGGTTAAGGAACTAGGCAAACTGACCCTGTAACTTCGGGATAAAGGGTCCCTACCCTTTTATGGGAGGGCGCAGAGAATCGGTCCAGGCAACTGTTTAACAAAAACACAGGGCTGTGCCAAATCGAAAGATCCAGTATACAGCCTGACACCTGCCCGGTGCTGGAAGGTTAAGAGGAGATGTCATCGATAAGAGAAGCGTTGAATTGAAGCCCCAGTAAACGGCGGCCGTAACTATAACGGTCCTAAGGTAGCGAAATTCCTTGTCGGGTAAGTTCCGACCTGCACGAATGGTGTAATGATCTGGACGCTGTCTCAACCGTGAGCTCAGTGAAATTAGTAGTATCGGTGAAGATGCCGATTACCCGCGATGGGACGAAAAGACCCCGTGAACCTTTACTATAGCTTATCATTGAATCTGGGCACGTGATGTGTAGGATAGGTCGGAGGCTTTGAAGCAGGTACGCCAGTATTTGTGGAGCCGCTGTTGAAATACGACCCTTTATTTGTTTGGATTCTAACCCGTGGAACGGGGACATTGATTGGTGGGTAGTTTGACTGGGGTGGTCGCCTCCAAAAAGCGTAACGGAGGCTTCTAAAGGTGCCCTCCGGCCGATTGGTAACCGGCCTTAGAGTGTAATGGCATAAGGGCGCTTGACTGGGAGACTAACAAGTCGATCAGGTAGGAAACTAGAGCATAGTGATCCGGTGTTTCCGTATGGAAGGGACATCGCTCAAAGGATAAAAGGTACTCCGGGGATAACAGGCTGATCCCTCCCAAGAGCTCATATCGACGGAGTGGTTTGGCACCTCGATGTCGGCTCGTCACATCCTGGGGCTGGAGAAGGTCCCAAGGGTTGGGCTGTTCGCCCATTAAAGTGGCACGCGAGCTGGGTTCAGAACGTCGTGAGACAGTTCGGTCTCTATCTATCGTGGGCGCATGAAATTTGCGTGGCTCTGACACTAGTACGAGAGGACCGTGTTGGACAGACCTCTGGTTTGCCGGTTGTGCCGCCAGGTGCATTGCCGGGTATCTAAGTCTGGATCGGATAAGTGCTGAAAGCATCTAAGTACGAAGCCGGCCACAAGATTAGATTTCTCAGGGTCGTTGTAGACTACGACGTTGATAGGATGCAGGTGTAAAGGTAGAGATACCAAAGCCGAGCATTACTAATTGCCCGTCCACTTTCTTTATATGTTGGATGGTGTATACCTTTGGTTTTTACTACAGAATGAAATTACGATAACAGCTCAACAATATGTCAACCTTATTCAGGTGGCTATAGCGTGAGGGTTCCACCTCTTCCCATTCCGAACAGAGAAGTTAAGCCTCACCGCCGATGGTACTGCGTCACAGTGGGAGAGTAGGTAGCCGCCGTTTTGATTGAAGCTTCCGGACTTGAAGAAGTTCCGGAGGCTTTTTTTTGTATCCGCACGTGTGAAATGTGACCTCTACTGTTTTTTCGGCTCAGTTTGAAAACTTGGGGGAATTAGTTAAAAACCTTATCTTTCCCGTGGGTGTGGATACCTTTCCCACGGAACTGTCCGGAAGGCTCCGCCATGTCTTTTCTCCGGCAGGGGCAGGTCCGGAAACCCTCACCGGGTACTTATGCCTTGGAATAGGGACTGGAAATAGAACAGGCAGGTCTGAAGGCTTGCCCTGATAGAGAACCGGGAGATGATAATAGAGCCTTTATGCAAGCTGCATGAGCCGAAAAAGGATAGTGGAGTATAAAGGGAAGAAGTGTACAATGAAAATCACTGATATGAGATATGAAAGGCAAACACACTTCAAAAAAACGCTAAATTATGCGCTAAAAATAATATATGTCTAATTTATATTTGAAAAATACGCACTTATATTATACATATTGGAATATTATTCGTATCTTTGTCGCCCGATTTATATAGTATTGCTTTGGGAAAGTTTGATAAATATAAGATTGAATTGAAGAATATGAAAGCGGACTCTGCTAAGTATGAGTTTACGCTGGATAATCAATTCTTTGTAGATCTGGATGGACCGGAAGTACAGAAAGGGAAACTGGCAGTAGAACTGAATGTGAAAAAGACATCCGGTGTTTTTCTGTTGGATTTTCAAACTGAAGGCTTTGTCATTGTACCGTGTGACCGTTGCTTGGATGAAATGGAATTACCTGTTTCAACTTCAGATAAACTGAAAGTAAAGTTAGGTTCTTCATTTGCGGAAGAGGGCGATATAGTTGTAGTACCTGAAGAAGATGGGTATATTAACATCGCATGGTTTTTGTATGAGTTTATAGCCTTGAATATTCCCATGAAGCATGTACATGCGCCTGGGAAATGCAACAAAGGCATGGTTGGCAAGCTGAGTAAGCATTTGCGCATTTCGGCGGATGATGAAGATGATGATGACATAGCGGTGGAGTTACCCGAAGGAGATATCAGCGAAGGGCCCCAGGAAATAGATCCGAGATGGAATGAATTAAAGAATATTAGATAATAATTAAAGTTTAGAAAAATGGCACATCCTAAAAGAAGACAATCAAAAACGAGAACTGCAAAGAGAAGAACTCATGACAAGGCAGTTGCTCCTACTTTAGCTATCTGCCCTAACTGCGGCGAATGGCATGTTTACCACACTGTATGTGGAGCTTGCGGTTATTATAGAGGTAAGTTAGCAATCGAAAAAGAAGCTGCTGTCTAATCAGTAGCTTTAAACACGTTTGTACGTTTTATAAAATAAAGCCGGCGAGCTTCGGCTCTGTCGGCTACTTTTTTGTAAGGGTATAAACTAATTAAATTGGAATGATGGAAAAAATAAATGCAGTAATAACAGGAGTCGGTGGATATGTACCAGATTATGTCTTGACTAACGAAGAGATTTCAAGAATGGTAGATACCAATGATGAATGGATTATGACTCGAATCGGAGTTAAAGAAAGACGTATTCTGAATGAAGAAGGATTAGGTACATCGTATATGGCGCGTAAGGCTGCCAAACAACTGATGCAGAAAACAGCTTCTAATCCGGATGACATTGATGCAGTAATCGTAGCAACTACTACTCCTGACTATCATTTCCCTTCCACTGCTTCTATCCTGTGTGATAAGCTGGGATTGAAAAATGCATTTGCATTTGATTTGCAGGCTGCCTGCTGCGGCTTTTTGTATTTAATGGAAACTGCTGCTTCACTTATCGCATCGGGAAGACATAAAAAGATTATTATTGTCGGTGCAGATAAGATGTCATCTATGGTAAACTACCAGGATCGTGCCACTTGCCCTATCTTTGGTGATGGTGCTGCGGCATGTATGGTAGAAGCTACTACAGAAGATTATGGTATTATGGATTCTATTCTTCGTACAGATGGTAAGGGACTTCCTTTTCTTCACATGAAAGCCGGTGGTTCTGTATGTCCTCCTTCTTATTTCACTGTTGATCATAAGATGCATTATCTTTATCAGGAAGGAAGAACAGTATTTAAATATGCTGTTTCAAATATGTCGGATATTACTGCAACTATTGCTGCAAACAATGGGTTGAATAAAGATAATATCGACTGGGTAATTCCTCATCAGGCAAATTTGCGTATCATTGATGCGGTAGCCTCTCGCTTGGAAGTTCCCTTGGAAAAGGTAATGATTAATATTCAGCGTTATGGAAATACCAGTGGAGCGACGCTTCCGTTGTGCCTTTGGGATTATGAAAAACAGCTGAAGAAAGGAGATAACCTGATATTTACAGCTTTCGGCGCAGGTTTTACCTATGGAGCCGTTTATGTGAAATGGGGTTACGATGGTAGTAAGAGATAATAATCATTAAACTACAAATACAAATGAACGCATCCATATTCAGATGCGTTTTTTTGTCTGTAACCAATAAAATGAAAGAATTATGCATAAGGCAGGATTTGTAAACATAGTAGGAAACCCCAACGTAGGCAAGTCGACACTGATGAATTTGCTGGTGGGGGAACGTATTTCTATTGCAACGTTCAAGTCGCAGACAACTCGTCATCGTATCATGGGAATCTTGAATACGGACGATATGCAGATTGTATTCTCGGACACTCCGGGAGTAGTGAAGCCAAACTACAAGTTACAGGAATCTATGTTGAACTTCTCAGAGTCGGCATTGGTGGACGCGGATATATTGCTGTATGTGACAGATGTGGTGGAGAAAACGGATAAAAATGCGGACTTTATAGAAAAAGTCCGTAATGTCAAGGTTCCTGTCTTATTGTTAATTAATAAAATAGATTTGACCAATCAGGAAGACTTGGTCAAGTTGGTGGAAGCGTGGCACGAACAGCTTCCTCAAGCTGAAATTATTCCGATTTCCGCTACTTCTAAATTCAATGTGGATACGGTAATGAAGCGTATCAAGGAATTGCTGCCCGATTCACCCCCCTATTTCGGTAAGGATCAGTGGACAGACAAACCGGCGCGTTTCTTTGTCACCGAGATTATCCGCGAGAAGATTTTGCTTTATTATGATAAGGAGATTCCTTATTCTGTAGAAGTGGTAGTGGAGCAATTTAAGGAAGATGCTAAGAGTATCCATATCAATGCTGTGATTTATGTGGAACGTGAATCGCAAAAAGGTATTATTATAGGTAAGCAGGGCAGGGCATTGAAGAAGGTGGCTACAGAGGCTCGTAAAACGTTGGAACATTTTTTCCAAAAGTCTATTTATCTGGAAACCTTTGTGAAAGTTGATAAGGATTGGAGAAGCTCGGACAAAGAATTAAAGAACTTTGGGTATCAAATGGATTAAAATCGACTGTGATAGCCGTAAACAAGAAAGAAAATGGGAAATTTAGTAGCAATCGTAGGACGCCCCAATGTGGGAAAGTCTACACTTTTTAATCGTCTGACCAAAACTCGTCAGGCAATTGTAAACGAGCAGGCAGGAACTACCCGCGACCGTCAGTATGGTAAGTCGGAATGGGTGGGACGTGAGTTTTCTGTCGTTGATACCGGTGGATGGGTAGTAAACTCGGATGATGTTTTTGAGGAAGAGATCCGTAAACAGGTAAGTCTTGCCATAGATGAAGCGGATGTAATCTTGTTTGTTGTGGATGTAGTGAACGGGGTTACCGATTTGGATATGGCTGTAGCCTCTATTTTGCGGCGTACAAAGAAACCTGTTATTATGGTAGCTAACAAGACTGATAATAATGAACTGCAATATAATGCTGCCGAATTTTATAAATTGGGGCTGGGTGATCCCTATTGTATTTCTGCATTAAGCGGAAGCGGTACAGGGGAATTGTTGGATCTGGTGGTAGGTAAATTCAGTAAAGAGGGTGAAGAACTGCTGGATGGATATCCCTCGTTTTGCAGTAGTAGGACGTCCGAATGCCGGAAAATCTTCTATCATCAATGCCTTTATCGGGGAGGACCGTAATATTGTAACAGAGATTGCAGGTACTACCCGCGATTCTATTTATACCCGTTATGAAAAGTTTGGTTTTGACTTTTATCTGGTAGATACTGCGGGTATCCGTAAGAAGAATAAGGTAAGCGAGGATTTGGAATATTATTCTGTCATTCGCTCTATCCGTTCTATTGAGAATTCGGATGTGTGTATTCTTATGCTGGATGCCACCCGCGGCATTGAAGGACAGGATTTGAATATCTTCTCTCTCATTCAACGTAATCAGAAAGGTTTGGTGGTAGTGGTGAACAAATGGGACTTGGTAGAGAACAAGAATGCCAAAGTGATGAAAACTTATGAGGAAGCCATTCGTTCCCGTCTGGCACCGTTTGTTGATTTTCCTATCATCTTTGCTTCCGCTTTGACAAAACAACGTATTTTCAAGGTGCTGGAAACTGCAAAAGAAGTATATCAGGCACGTACTACCCGTATTCCGACAGCTCGTCTGAATGAAGAAATGCTTCCGTTGATCGAGGCTTATCCGCCTCCTTCAAATAAAGGTAAGTATATCAAGATTAAATATTGTACGCAGTTGCCAAACACACAGGTTCCTTCTTTTGTGTTCTTTGCTAATTTGCCGCAATACGTGAAAGAGCCTTATAAGCGTTTCCTTGAAAACAAGATACGTGAGAAATGGAATTTGTCAGGAACGCCGATAAATATCTTTATCAGACAGAAATAAGAATAGTGGTTAATGATTAGTGGTTAATGGGTTTCACCGTGATATCCGCTGGTTATTAACCACTAATCATTTTATCATTATTTTCTATGTTCTTCCACTTCTCTCACCTTGCGGAGCAGATCAGATGCAAAGATAAAATTATTCAGCCGTTCATTGGTAGCAGTGAACACATCATCTTTTGTTCCTTCCCATTCTTTATGTCCTTGATAAATATAGAGAATACTGTCGCCGATTCCCATAACGGAATTCATATCGTGAGTATTGATAATAGTGGTCATATTATACTCTGTAGTTATGTCATGAATCAGTTCATCAATTACCAGGGAGGTTTTAGGGTCCAGGCCGGAATTAGGTTCATCACAAAACAAATACTGGGGATTTAAAGCTATGGCACGTGCAATTGCTACACGCTTTTGCATACCACCACTGATTTCTCCCGGATATTTGCTTTGTGCCTCAATCAGGTTCACACGGTCCAGGCAGAATTGGGCGCGTTTTACGCGGTCACGATACGTATCGTTTGAGAACATATCCAATGGAAACATTACATTCTCTAGTACGGTAAGAGAGTCGAACAAGGCGGCACTTTGGAAAATCATTCCCATTTCGCGGCGCAATGTCTTTTTTTCTTTTTTATTCATGTTGAGGAAGTTGCGTCCGTCATACAGAATCTCGCCTTTTTCGGGAGTCAGCAAACCGACGATACACTTCATTAATACCGTCTTCCCGGAACCGCTCTGACCGATAATCAGATTGGTCTTACCATTGTTAAAAGTAGCATTGATATCCACCAATACGTCTTTTCCCTCGAATGATTTATATAATGATTTAACTTGTATCATCCCATTAAAAGTTGTGTTAATACTAAATCGGAAAATAGAATGAGTACACTGCTCATTACTACAGAATCTGTACTGGCTTTACCTACTGCAATAGAACCTCCTTCTACCGTGTAACCGAAATAAGCAGATACACTGGAAATGATGAAAGCGAAAAAGATAGATTTAATAACTGCACCATACAAACCATTCCTGAAAACTATATTGCAGACCATAGGCCAGATCTTCGGCATTCATGACTCCTCCGAACCAACAGGTGCAAAAGGCACCAATAATCCCCGAGGATATGCTGAAAATAACCAAAAAAGGAATCATTGTCATCAAAGCTATAATTTTAGGAAGAATAAGGTATCCGGCGGAATTGACCCCCATGATTTCCAATGCATCAATTTGTTGGGTTACACGCATGGTTCCTATTTCGGAGGCAATATTAGAACCTACCTTTCCTGACAGGATCAAGCACATGATGGAGGAGGAGAATTCCAGCAACATGATTTCGCGGGTGGTGTAGCCTACCACAAAACGGGGCATCCACGGGCTTTCGATGTTTAATTTGATTTGAATGGTAATTACGGCACCAATGAAAAAAGAAATAAGCAGTACAATACCGATGGAATTTACTCCCAACTGTACCATCTCATTGAGATATTGCTTGAAAAACATATGCATACGTTCCGGACGAGCAAAAGTACGCCCCATCAGCATGATATATTTCCCTACGGTTGTTATGGGTCTTATCATCATAGTTTTCACAATTTCCTGCAAAAGTAGCCTTTTTTGTCTATATAAATGCAAAAGAAGTTCTGATTTTCTGTTCTGTTATGCGTTTCCTAAACTTTTTTAGTATTTTTGTCGCAAAATACATGGATATGTCAGAGCAGGAAATAGAACAACAAAATACAGTGACCGATGACAACCGTATGATACTTCGTACAGAAAATCTGGTGAAGAAATACGGCAAGCGTACGGTAGTAAGTCATGTTTCTTTTGATGTGAAGCAGGGAGAGATTGTAGGGTTATTGGGACCGAATGGTGCCGGTAAGACTACTTCGTTTTATATGACTACGGGACTTATCGTGCCGAATGAGGGGCATATATTCCTAAATGACTTGGATATTACCAGTTATCCTGTATATAAGCGTGCTCAGAATGGCATTGGATATTTAGCACAGGAGGCTTCAGTTTTTCGTAAGATGAGCGTGGAGGATAATATTGCCTCTGTGCTGGAGTTGACTAATACTACTCCGGGAATATCAAAAGGACAAACTGGAAAGCTTGATTGCCGAGTTCCGTTTGCAGAAAGTACGTAAGAATTTGGGAGACCAGCTTTCAGGAGCGAGCGTCGTCGTACGGAGATTGCGCGTTGTCTGGCTATCGACCCTAAGTTCATTATGTTGGATGAACCGTTTGCAGGAGTAGATCCTATTGCCGTAGAGGATATCCAGCATATTGTATGGAAATTGAAAGATAAAAATATCGGTATTTTAATTACCGACCATAATGCATTGGAAACGTTGCGCTTGACCGACCGTGCGTATCTGTTGTTTGAAGGAAAAATTCTGTTTCAGGGAACCCCTGAAGAACTAGCGGAAAATCCTGTTGTCCGTGAGAAATATCTAGGCACTAATTTTGTGCTTCGCCGTAAGGATTTTCAATTGGCGGAAAAGGACAGGCAGGGAAAAAATGTATAAAACCGGAGATGTGGGATATAAAAAAAGCTCTGAATTTGCTCAGAGCTTTTTTTTGATTGTATCAGATAAGTACTTAGTCTCTAGGTCTTGCTTCCTTGATTACCAATTGGCGTCCCATGAATTCCGAGCCGTTCAGTTCATTCATGGCCTGGGCTGCTTCTGCGTCATTTTCCATTTCAACAAATGCAAATCCTTTAGATTTACCTGTTTCGCGGTCTTTGATAACTTTTACAGAAGTAACAACTCCATAAGCCGCCATTGCTTGTTCCAAATCTCCTTCCTTAACACGGTAGTTAAGGTTTCCAACATACATGTTCATAGTGAAAAAATAAAAATAATTAAAATAAAAAATACTCTCTGAGTGGTGATTATTAATGAAGTAGGGGATTCGAACGACAGAGAGTTTACGTAAGTGCTATTCGTACAAAGTAAAACCTTGTAATAAAAATCACTAGCTATAATTAGTATCACCAGTCGGGCACAAAGGAACGCATAAATTTTGAATTTGCAAGAAGAAAAACAACTTTTTTTTCTTTTTTTTGAATCGGTTTCTTAGTCAGTCATTTTAAATGGATACTTTCTGCTGTCAATTAGTATTTTTTAGTCTGTGTATTTGGTTATTGAAAGATTAAACACTAATTTTGCAACCTCTTTGGTGAAAAACAGAAAGAAGTAATAATTAAATAAATAAAGTTCAGAATGAATATTTCATTGCAAAACGTTGACAAAGTGAGTGCATTGCTTACTTTAAAACTGGAAAAAGCTGATTATCAGGCAAGAGTAGAAAAGACACTGAAGACTTACCGTCAGAAAGCTAATATTCCGGGATTCCGTCCGGGTATGGTGCCTATGAGTTTGATTAAAAAACAATTTGGCAAGTCTGTCCTTGTAGAAGAGGTTGATAAAATGATGCAGGAAAAGGTAAACGAATATATCCGCGACAACAAAGTGAATATGTTGGGTATGCCGTTGCCTAATGAAGAAAAGATGAAACCTATCGATTTCGATACGCAAGAAGATTTTGAATTTGTGTTCGACATCGCTTTGGCTCCTGAATTTACAGCTGAAATCTCAGCTGCGGATACAGTGGATTACTATACTATCGAAGTTTCAGACGAACTGATAGAACAGCAGGTTAAAATGTATACTCAGCGTGCTGCAAAATATGATAAGGTAGAGCAGTATGAAGACAAAGACATGATTAAAGGTCTGTTGGCTGAATTGGATGAAAATGGAAATACTAAAGAAGGCGGTATTCAGGTAGAAGGTGCGGTAATGATGCCGGCTTATATGAAGAATGATGAGCAAAAGGCTATATTTAACGGTGCTAAAGTAAATGATGTGCTGGTATTTAATCCTGCTGTAGCATTTGATAATAATGAAGCTGAACTTTCTTCTTTATTGAAGATAAAGAAAGAGGAAGTTGCCGGTGTGAAAGGTAACTTCAGCTTCCAGGTGGAAGAGATCACCCGTATGGTTCCCGCTGAGTTGAACCAGGAATTGTTCGACAATGTATTTGGCGAAGGCACTGTAAGCAGTGAGGAAGAATTCCGCGCTAAGATCAAAGAAGGAATTGCAAAGCAGTTCGAATCAGATAGCGATTATAAATTCTTGATCGATGTTCGTGAATATTTGGTTAATAAGATTGGTAAGTTGGAATTCCCCGATGCGTTACTGAAGCGTATCATGTTGCTGAATAATGAAGAGAAGGGTGAAGCTTTTGTCGCTGAAAACTATGACAAGAGTATCGAAGAACTGACTTGGCATCTGATTAAAGAGCAATTGCTCAAGAATAATGAGATTAAAGTGGAACAAGCCGATGTGATGAATATGGCCAAGGAAGCAACTCGCATTCAGTTTGCTCAATACGGAATGTTGAATATCCCTGAAGAAGTTCTAGAGAACTATGCAAAAGAAATGTTGAAGAAGCAGGAATCTGTAGAAGGTTTGGTAAACCGTGCTGCTGAAAGCAAACTTTCTGCCGCATTGAAAGCTAAGGCTACTTTAAACCACAAAACGGTTTCTATGGAAGAATTCAACAAAATGTTTGAATAATAACTTAGTAAGTCGAAGTAAGTGATTGCTAAAACTTTCTAAAAAAGGGGTTTTTGACCATAAATTTTCGTTATAGATAAGAGTATTGGATACGTTAACCGTATTTTTTTGTACTTTTGTTTGTTTGAAAAATAGAGGTTGAAAACCCTTTTTTGTTACTAATAACTAAACCATTAGATTATGGATGATTTTAGAAAATTTGCTACCAAGCATTTGGGGATGAACAGTATGGTGCTGGATGATGTCATCAAGTCGCAAGGATATCTGAATCCTTACATTTTGGAGGAGCGTCAGTTGAATGTGACTCAGTTGGATGTGTTTTCCCGACTGATGATGGACAGAATTATTTTTCTGGGTACACAGATTGATGATTATACAGCCAATACACTCCAGGCGCAGCTTTTATATTTGGACTCAGTAGAGTCTGGTAAAGATATATCTATTTATATCAATTCTCCCGGAGGATCTGTTTACGCCGGATTAGGTATTTATGATACCATGCAGTTCATTAATAGTGATGTTGCCACGATCTGTACAGGTATGGCCGCTTCGATGGCAGCCGTGCTGTTGGTTGCGGGAACAGAAGGTAAACGTTCTGCGTTGACTCATTCACGTGTGATGATTCATCAGCCGATGGGAGGCGCGCAAGGACAAGCTTCGGATATTGAGATCACGGCCCGTGAAATCCAAAAGTTGAAGAAAGAACTGTATACCATTATTGCAGACCACTCTCATACGGATTTTGATAAAGTATGGGCAGACTCTGACCGTGACTACTGGATGACAGCTCAGGAAGCTAAGGAATATGGTATGATTGATGAGGTGCTGTCACGCAAACCGGCTGCTCTATAATGTATTTATTTCCATTCGATAAGAATAACAGTACTAAAAACAACCCAGGTTCCCGCTATCATTTCATGCAGGCTTCTTTCTTAAAGACGCATTAGGAAACTTGGATATTTAAAGGAATAAACATTGGAAGATAATAAAAAACACCTAGAAACAGTAGAAGGAAATGTAGTTTCTGCGGACGTTCGGAAAATGAAGTCGGATTTCTGATAACCGGAATGAACGGCTGCATTTGTGACAGTTGCTCGGAGCAGGCATATGAAATTATGCAGGAAGCCATGCATCAAAAAAAAGGTGCACCGGGTGAGTTGAACTTGAAGGAACTTCCGAAGCCAAAGGAAATCAAGGAATTTCTTGACCAATACATTATTGGTCAGGATGACGCCAAACGCTATCTTTCCGTTGCCGTTTACAATCATTACAAGCGTCTGCTCCAAAAAGTGGATAAGGATGATATAGAGATTGAAAAGTCCAATATCATTATGGTAGGTAGTACGGGAACGGGAAAAACCTTGCTGGCACGCACTATTGCCAAATTATTGCATGTGCCGTTTACCATTGTTGACGCCACCGTGCTGACAGAGGCCGGATATGTGGGTGAAGATATTGAGAGTCTTTTAACCCGTCTGCTTCAAGTAGCGGATTATAATGTGGCGGAAGCTGAAAGAGGCATCGTATTTATTGATGAGATTGACAAGATTGCCCGTAAAGGAGATAACCCCTCCATTACTCGTGATGTAAGTGGTGAAGGTGTACAACAAGGTCTGTTGAAACTGCTGGAAGGATCTATCGTGAATGTGCCACCTCAGGGAGGACGTAAACACCCCGACCAGAAAATGATTCCGGTCAATACGAAAAACATTCTGTTTATTTGTGGTGGGGCATTTGATGGTATTGAACGCAAAATTGCGCAACGTTTGAATACGCATGTGGTAGGTTATAGCGCGGCAAAGGACGTGGTGAAGATAGATCGCGGCAACTTGATGCAATATATTGCCCCTCAGGATTTGAAATCATTCGGGCTGATTCCTGAAATCATAGGCCGTCTGCCCATCTTGACTTATCTGAATCCGTTGGATAGAACCGCTTTGCGCAATATCTTGACGGAACCGAAGAATTCCATTATCAAACAGTATGTTAAATTATTTGAGATGGATGGGGTCAAGCTGGAGTTTCAACCCGAAGTATTCGAGTATATTGTAGACAAAGCTATTGAGTATAAGTTAGGAGCACGCGGATTACGTTCCATTGTGGAAACGATCATGATGGACGTTATGTTTGAAATTCCCTCTCAGAAAGCGAAAAAGTACGAAGTGACACTTGATTTTGCAAAACAGCAGATGGGAAAGGCAAATATTTCGCGAATGCAAACAGCTTAGTATCAAGATATAAAGGGAGAGAGAAAGAAAAAATGCAATTCTTCTGAAAAATATTACCCGAAATATTCGTGTAATTTGAGAACTTGTTTATAACTTTGTTAGACAACAAAAGATGTAAAACAAGAAATCGGGAAAACCGTGAAAAACTATTGATACAATGACGGAGAATATAAATTTAACGGACGCATTAAAAAAGTATTTTGGATTTGATACTTTCAAAGGTAATCAGGAAGCGATTATCCGTAATCTGCTTGCCGGAAATGATACATTTGTTTTGATGCCTACGGGCGGTGGTAAATCGTTATGCTATCAGTTGCCATCCCTTATCATGGATGGAACAGCAATCGTTATATCTCCTTTAATTGCATTGATGAAGAATCAGGTGGATGCCATGCGTAATTTCAGTGAGGAAGACGGAGTAGCACACTTTATAAATTCGTCATTGAACAAATCGGCTATAGACCAGGTTAAATCGGATATCCTGAGCGGCAAAACCAAATTGCTCTACGTAGCTCCCGAATCCTTGACAAAGGAGGAGAATGTAGATTTCCTGAAAGGAGTGAAGATCTCATTTTATGCGGTGGATGAAGCACACTGTATTTCGGAATGGGGGCATGACTTCCGTCCGGAGTACCGTCGCATCCGTCCTATTATTAATGAAATAGGAAAGGCGCCGGTGATTGCCCTTACTGCTACAGCAACTCCGAAAGTGCGTATGGATATTCAAAAAAATCTGGGTATGCAGGATGCGCAGGAGTTCAAGTCCTCTTTCAATCGCCCGAACCTGTATTACGAAGTGCGCTCGAAGACAAATAATATTGACAGGGATATTATCAAGTTTATCAAGGCTAATCCTGGTAAATCAGGTATTATCTACTGTTTGAGCCGTAAGAAGGTGGAAGAATTGGCCGAAGTGCTTCAAGCTAACGGAATCAATGCGCGTGCTTATCATGCCGGCATGGATTCTGCTACACGCACAGCCAATCAAGACGGGTTCTGAAAGAGGATATAGATGTGATTGTAGCTACCATCGCTTTTGGAATGGGAATTGATAAGCCCGATGTGCGCTTTGTGATACATTATGATATTCCGAAAAGTCTGGAAGGTTATTATCAGGAAACGGGGAGAGCCGGTCGTGACGGAGGGGAAGGTCAGTGTATTACGTTCTATTCCAACAAGGACTTGCAGAAGCTGGAGAAGTTTATGCAGGGAAAGCCCGTGGCAGAGCAGGAAATCGGCAAACAGTTGCTGTTGGAAACAGCTGCATACGCAGAGTCTTCTATATGCCGTCGTAAATCATTGTTACATTATTTTGGGGAAGAATATACAGAGGAGAATTGTGGAAATTGTGATAACTGTTTAAATCCTAAAAAGCAAGTGGAGGCTCAGGATTCATTATGCGCTGTGATTGAAGCAATCATAGCAGTGAAAGAAAACTTTAAAGCAGATTATATAATTGATATTCTTTTGGGTAAGGAAACGTCAGAAGTACTTGCTCATAAACATGAAGAACTGGAAGTATTCGGTTCAGGCATGGGAGAAGAAGAAAAAATGTGGAATGCTGTCATCCGTCAGGCTTTGATAGCGGGTTATTTAAGTAAAGACGTAGAGAATTACGGTCTGTTGAAGGTTACCCCCGAAGGACATAAATTCTTGAAAAAACCGAAATCCTTCAAGATTGTTGAAGACAATGATTTTGAGGAAGAGGAAGAAGAAACTCCGGTTCGGGGAGGTGCCTCTTGTGCAGTAGACCCCGTGCTTTACTCTATGTTGAAGGATTTGCGCAAGAAGCTGTCCAAGAAACTGGATGTGCCGCCGTATGTTATTTTCCAGGATCCTTCTTTGGAGGCGATGGCTACCATTTATCCGGTGACTTTGGAAGAATTGCAGAATATTCCGGGCGTAGGTGCCGGAAAGGCAAAACGTTATGGCCAGGAGTTCTGTGTATTGATAAAGAAGCATTGTGAGGAAAATGAAATAGAGCGTCCGGAGGATTTGCGTGTCCGTACGGTGGCCAATAAATCCAAACTGAAGGTATCCATCATTCAGGCTATTGACCGGAAGGTGGCCTTGGACGACATTGCAGTGTCAAAGGGGTTGGAGTTCGGTGAATTATTGGATGAAGTGGAGGCTATTGTTTATTCAGGAACCAAGCTGAATATTGATTACTTCTGGAGGAAATTATGGATGAAGACCATTTGAACGATATTTATGATTACTTCAAGGAGTCTACAACAGACAAAATAGATGACGCGATGGATGAATTGGGTGATGACTATACGGAGGATGAAATCCGGTTGGTCCGCATCAAGTTTATTTCTGAAATGGCAAATTGATGCTTCTTTGATTGTTTTGATAATTAAGAAAGCCGGGCGACAGAGATGTTTGTCCGGCTTTTCATATGTTTTTATAGCATATTCTTGTTTAGGGAAAAAATATTCCGTTATATTTGCATAAACCTTAAATTTTGTATTATGAGAAATCTAATTTTATTTGTTGGATTATTCTTATCGGTTTCTTGTGTCAACCGGCATTCCATTCATCAGGACTATTTAAGAGAGGCTGAGGCGTATATGGAGAGACATCCTGATAGTGCTTTACTTTTTTTACAGCAATTTTCTGTCGATGATTGCAGAGACAGGGAGCAGAAAGCATACTACAACCTTTTGCTGACGCAGGCTTTGGATAAAACGTATCGTTCTATAACCGATGCTCCTATCACATCGGCTTTGGCATTCTATCGGCATAGTGAAGACTCATTGAAAAAAGCAAAAGCCTTCTTCTATCAGGGGAGGCAATATAGTGAGGCGAAAGAATATGACGCGGCTGTTCGTTGCTATCTGTGTGCGCTGACGGCTATGAAGCAACTGGATGAGCCTAAATACAAGGCCTTGTGCTATTCGCATCTAGGAAATGCCAATTTCAGACAAGGCTTGTATGCCAAGGGTTTGAGGTATTATAAAGATGCCGTCCGCACTTTTGAGGAAATAAAGGACAGTACCAATTATGCCATATCTTTATTGGATGCCGGATATAGTTTTTTATTGCTGGCAAAACTTGATAGTGCGGAACACTATACCCTGCAAGGATTACGAATGGCTGAGTTGATTGATTCAAAGGAGGAGAAGCAGACTGCTGTCCGTAATTTGGGCATTATCTATTCGGAGCGGAAAGAATATCAAAAAGCCTTGGGACTATTATTATCGGTAAAAGATAATATAGAGAAGGATGATTATTCTTATTTTTATTCTTTGTCTAACGTATATGTACAACAAGAACAATATGATTCCGCTATATATTATGCAGAATATATAATCAAGAATGATAGCGATTTGTATGGGCAGGCCAGTGCTTATCTTTCTTTGTATGAAGTGGCAAAAAAACGTGAGGATTGGAAGAAAGCTTTGGCTTATAGAGAGAAATATGACCTATATGCTGACAGTATACATGAGCATACGCAAACGGTGAAACTGGAAGAAATCCAGGTGAAATACAACAATCAAGAACTTGCCCACGAAAAGGAACTGCTTGCCATAAACAAGCAGCGCAATGAATGGCGGCTGGTGGGTGCTATATTGCTTGTCGTTCTGCTCTTGCTCTACCTCCTGTCGGTCTACAAGCGTGAGAGAGTGAAGAAAGAGCGGCGTATTCTGTTGCTGCAACAGCAGATACAGGAGAATGAAAACGTTTTGACCACCTTGCAGCACGATTATATCAAGCGGAATAAAGAGATAGAGGACTTGTCTTTCCGCTATGCGCAAAACAATGAAAGTCTGTCTGTGGAAAATGAGGTAATGAGGCGGCATCTGCTGGAATTGCAACAGAAGAATAAGGAAGAGAATCTCAAGTTGGCGGATAAAAATAAGATTTTGCTGGACGAACTGAAGAAATACAAGGATATAAAGACCGAGAGTGGAAGGCATTATGAAACCGTTACTTTCATTATTCAACTTTTAGATAATCCCGATACAGCTCATGCATTAACTCCAAAGGAATTGGATGCTATAGAGTATTTTGTCATCCGTTTGTTCGGTCCCATGTTTCAAAGCCGTGTCGAGGCTGTGGGTCTGAGTGCCACCGAACGGAAGTTGTGGTGCTTGTTACAGTTGGGCTTTCCTCATGCTTCAATTGCCACTTTTCTGTGCATAACTCCTCAATCTGTTTCAAGAGCCAAACTCAGAATGAAGAAAAAGATACAGGAATTTATGGCGAATGATGCGGATAAACTTTATTTGTGATGTATACTTGTTGATGTTCTTGTCTATATCAGTGGTCGGAACTAGATGAATTATGGCTTGTAATATATTGATATGCAGCTGTTTGTAAAATATGTATCAAGTCACTATTTGTCTATTTTGCTTTTTTTGTGGTTAATTGCATTATTCCTAATTTTGTTGATGTAAACCAAACGAATAATGTAGCTATGAAAAACAAATTAGTATTGTATTTATTGGTAAGCCTTGTTGCAAGTTGTATCTATCCTGTAACTGTATGGGCTAAGGTTAATGAGAGATTCTCTTTGAAAAATGAATCTGTATCAGAGCAAATACCATTAACAAAAAAAGTTAGTAGAAAAACAAGAAGTATTCTTATCCCTCCTTGTTCAGTTGCGTTGCTGGAATCTTCTTTAATTTTTTCCTTTCATTCCCTATCAGAGGATGCGGAAATCATCCTCTATAATAGTGCAAATAGTGAAATGTTGCGTATCCCCATATCTCGATATCAGCGAGGTAGTGAGATGAATATACCTATTGATTATTTGGAAATGGGGAGCTATACATTGGAAATTGTTACAGCATCCGGCGAACATTGGTATGGTTATTTTGAGTACGTAGCATCCGATACGCTCTCTTTATAATAAATGCTATCTTGTATGTTCATTGATTTTTGGTGTGAAATATACGAGTCTGTAAAAAGAAAGCCTTCACGTACTATTCTGACCGGTATAGGCATATCATGGGGGATTTTTATCCTGATAGTCTTGGTTGGAATAGGTTCAGGTTTTGAACGGGGAGTGTTCAAACTCTTCAATGGATTCTCTAAAAGCACGACTTATGTATATGCGTCAGAAACATCAATGGGATATAAAGGAGCGGCTAGTGGAAGAAAAATACAATTTCAAAAAGAAGATTTGAATATGTTGAAATCAAGAATACCCGAGATAACCCATCTGTCGCCCGAAACGGGGCGTTGGAACGCTGTCTATGCCGGCACGAAGAATGGCTGGTTTGAGGTGCGAGGGGTATATCCTGATTACTTCTTGATAAAATTGTTGGAGGTGGAGCATGGTAGAATGTTGAATGCCTTGGATATGAATGAAGCTCGAAAAGTGGTATTGATAGGTGAAAATGTGGTGGATATGCTTTTCAGAAAAGAAAATCCCATTGGCAAGTATATCCGTATGGGGCAGGAGATGTTCCGGGTGATTGGAACAATAAAGAATACGATGCTTAATTCGTATGAGGCAAGAGTCATTTATATGCCTTACTCGGTCTATGAACAAGTTGATGCCACTGCCGGGCGGTTTGGCACAGTTGTATTCTCTACAGTGAAAGGAGCCAAAATAAAGGAGGTGAATACCCATGTGCGGAATGTGATGGCCAGAAAATATCAATTTGCCCCAAGTGATGATAAAGTCTTTTACTTTAATAGCATGGAGGAACAGGTAAAGGCATTTACTGACTTGTTTGTCATGATTCGCAAGTTCCTGTGGTTTATGGGAATCAGCACTTTGGTCAGTGGCGTAATAGGAGTAGGCAATATCATGTATTCGTCGGCAAAGGAACGTACCCGTGAAATAGGTATCCGCAAGTCTGTAGGTGCCAAGGCACAGCAGATAAAGGCTATGTTTTTATGGGAATCCATAGCTCTTACTTCTTTAGCCGGATATGTAGGGTTGGTTTTGGGATGGGGGATACTGAAGGTTGTAGCACTCTTCATTTCAGAAGACACTCCGATGATGGAAAAACCGGGACTGGATTTTCCGACAGCTGTTGCCGCCATATTTATCTTAGTGATAGCGGGAACATTGGCCGGGCTGAGGCCGGCGATATATGCGGCGGAACTGAACCCTATAGAAGCTCTAAAAGAAGAAAATTGAAATGAAAGTAGTAAGAACTGTTATATTATCCTTGATCCTGGTATTCTTGGCATTTGTCATTTACCGGGCGGCAAAGGGAGGTAGAAAGATACCCGCTTCTACTATCCGTGCCGAGTATCGGGATATTGAGAGCAAACTTACTATTCCGGGGGTGATACAGCCCTCAAAAGAAATAGATATAAAATCGACTATCTCCGGTGTGTTGGAAAAATTGTTGGTGCAGGTTGGAGATGAAGTGGTGGGAGGACAGCCATTGGCGCAAATACGATATGTAAAAGATCCGTTGGAATACAGGCGGTTATTAAAGGAATTGGAAATAGCGGAAACCAGGTATTTGACTGCTGAAGCTAGTTTTGAGAGGACGGAAAAGTTATATGTAAAAAAGTTGATAGCGCAAGAGGTGTATGAGGGCGAGAAAAGTAATTTGGCTGTTCTTCTGTCCGAATATGAATCCGTAGAATCGGAGTTGGATATGTTGAAAGGGCAATATAATCAAAAGGGAATATCCAATATTATAACGGCGACTGACGCAGGTACTATATTGGAGCTTCCGATAAAGAGGGTGGGTCTGTGATGGCAAGAGGTACATTGAATGAAGGAACAACCGTGGCTAGAGTGGCAGATCTGCAATCGTTAGTATTTAAAGGAAACGTATTGGAATCTGATATATTGAAACTTGCTGTAGGGATGGAACTGTCATTATCGGTTCTTATGGATAAGAATATAACTATTGACGGAGCATTAAGTCTTGTCGCCCCCAAGGGAATTGTGCAGGATGGAGTCGCGCGTTTTGAAATAACTGCCGGTTTGTTTATACCTGAAGAATATAAGCAAATGATAAAAGCCGGTTGTACGGCTAATGCAGAAATAGTGGTGGAGCGGAAAAAGCACGTGCTGGCTTTGGAAGAGAAATATTTTCAGTTTAACTATGATTCTGTTTTTGTAGAAATAGTAGCTGATAAAAGTAAATATGAAAAACGGTTTCTGAAAACAGGTATCTCGGATGGAATATATACTGAGATAATTGAGGGAGTGGATAGTACGTCCTTAATAAAAAATATAAATGTAGAATAGTTTATGAATGGAGGTTTGATACATAACAAAAAGTTTAATTTATTGGCATTTTTGTCAATGGGGTTATTCTTGCTGATAGGGTTTATCGATATCTTTTCATGGATATTTATTATGCTTCCTGTTGTTGTGTGTTTTTATGTTTATGATATTAGACATGGGGCTGTGTATTTGACAAGTGGGGAAATATCTTGCTTTGATTACATTCTGTATACAGTATGTGCCGTAGAGTTACTCTGTTGCCTGACTTCTGTTTATATTCCTAATAGTATTACTGCGACTCTGAAGATTCTTTTATCAATAGCATTTTACTTTTTTATTCGAACTTTTATTCGTTTTCGTAGTCAGTTCGCTTTTTTGTATAAAGTACTTTCCATAGTAGCAGGCATTTTATCATTGATTACGTTATTCTTTTTCTTGCTTCATCGTGATCGGTTTTATAGTGTAGGTTTTGAGAATCTTACTGACTTTAGGAGCCATTATCGGCCTTTTGGGCAATTGTCCAATAATTGGGCTACTATGTTGTTGTGCCTAGTACCTTTTCCTATTATATCTATCTTGGAGTCGGGTTATAGAAAAGAGCAGATATGCTATATCTGTATGGAAATTTTAATGTTGGTTGCTATATTGGTCAGTTTCTCACGTGGGGCATATATTGCTTTATTCGTATTTTTTGCTATGCTGATAACTTTCTTTTGCATTTATAAACGTGATATGCTGAAAAAGGCCTTGGCTATTTGTTTGTGTGTTTGGTTGCCCACTTTGTTGTGTATGTTACCAGAAAGGAAGTCTGTTCTTATTACTTGTTTTATGAATCATACCGTTTCACAGCAACGCAGTACGGCAGGGCGTTTTGTTAAATGGAAAGAAGCCATTAATATATTCGGACTTTTTCCGGCAACAGGAGTTGGAGGTGGTAACTATGCCCTTGCTTCGGATACTTATAGACAGGAAAGGCAAGGACTATTTACATCCTATGCTACCAATACCTATTTGCAGGTCGCGGCTGAAAAAGGCATTGTCGGAGTTATAGTATATGGCGCATTGGTTTTGTCGCTTATATACATTGGGAATACACCAAATGAAAAAAGGAGAATTGAGATCAATTGTATTTTTCTCTATTTTGCTGGCATTAGGCGTAAGGGAAGTTACATTCTCTTCTTTTTTTTCAGAAAGAGAATATGATGATACTTTGTTTCCTGATAATGGTTAGTTTGGTTCAACCGTTAGAAGATAATTATGAGTTGTTCAAGTAAACATAAAATTGCTGTACAGGGCGTGCTTGGTTGCATGATTTTGCTGTTGGGCTTTTGGCATATTCGTTATTCGTATGCTAATAAGCTTAACAATAAGGCTTGTACAATGGCGGATTCTGAGAAGGCGATGCGGACTATAGAAAAAGCTATAAAGTTAAATCCTATGAATCCTGTTTATTATGCCAATATGGGATTGCTTTATGCTGCTACGGATACGGCTATTAATTTACGTAATTATATGGCTTTGAGTAAAGTATCTTCAGAAGCATTGGATAAATCTTTAGCTTATTTTCACTTGGCAAACAACATGGCTCCTAAAAATCGTTTGTTCAGTCTTAATCTTGGTCTATTATATGCCCTAAATGGGAAATATTTAAAAGCTAAAAGTTTCTTTGAAAAAGCAGTGGAAAATTCCGATGAGGAAGAAAATGTTTTATTATGGGCCTTATTTTGTGAGAGCCATAAACAATTTGTTGAAGCAAAAAGGGCGTTTGTGAAAGCACTAATAATAGCACCTTATTTATTAGAGACGGATATATATGCTAAATTAGAGAAACATAATTATTGTTATTGGATAGAGATAGTGGAAAATGTGGTGAAGATCTTGTCTGTTAGGAAGGGTGATCCTATAAATATGGCTAAATTAGGAAGTGTATTATTATACAAGGGAGATAAAATTGAAGCTGAAAAATTATTTATTGAATCATTGGAAGTTATGTGTGGTTTAAGCCGTCCTTGGTATGCTTTAGGACAGTTGGCTGAGAATAAGGGAGATAGTATAAAAGCTTATATATTTTATAAACGAGGAATGTCTTTAGATAGTCCAATTACTCTATCTGATAGAAGAAATTTAATAAACAAGAATGAATTGACAGAATATTCATTAAAGAGCAAAGCTTTAGACATAATTAATATATATGAAAATACATATAATACATCTTTGATAGATAAAAGAATTATTTTAATGGATACCCTTAGTATACATAAAAAGGCGGCATCCGAAAAGCCATAATAGAGTAGGATTTTTTTTAATATTATTATTTATGAAAGAACTAAATTTGAAACAGATGGAATCTGTCAATGGTGGTCTGGAAAGTGATTGCAAAGGAGCATTGGTAAGTTTAGGAATGGGAGTTGCAGGAGTTGTGTTGTCGGCTGCTTCATTAGGATCTGGACCTGTAGGATGGGTTTCTGGATTATCTTATGGATTATCATTAGCTGGCACATCATTTAGTGGAATTCAAACGATTGGAAGTTGTTTTTAGTAAAACAAACGGTTTATGAAAAAACAATATCTATTTCTTATACTTGTGATTTATTTGATTGGGTGTATCATGAATTTATGCTATTACATAGTAATATATGGAACTTTCTTTTCAATGCAGTATATGAATGCAATATTACTTTTAGTTGTAGCAATATTGCTTATATTTAATCAGTATTACAAGAAGTAAGAAATCATGAATAGAAGGAAGAATCTTGAAATCTAGAATTGCTTTATTCTTCCTTTTTTGCTGTGTATAAATTATAAAAGATAATGAAAAGTAATCTACTTCAATATTACCTTAACTGGAATGTAAAATGTTATGTTTTAATCATATTGGGAATTTCTTGCCTGATAGTGTATGTACAACAAGAATATATTATTGTTCCTCAAATACATAATATGTTGGCCGTTGATATTAAAACGAAGGAATGGCTGCTTTCAAAGTTTGGTGAATACCGTTTTGCTTCTTTTGTCTTGACACCATTAGTGATACTTTTGCGTATCTATTTAGTTAGTATATGTTTTTATATTGGGAATATACTATTAGAAAGAGTCCATAAAACCACTACTTGGAAGACTTATTTTCATGTCTCTTTAAAGGCGGACTTTGCATTGATTTTGGCTCCACTTCTAAATTGTTGCCTGATTCTGTATGCAGGAACGGATTTTGCTGCGAACATAATGCAAAAAACTTCTTTATTATATTTTTTTGATGTAGATAGTTTAGATGCATGGATGGTCATTCCGATAAGTCTTTTTAATATATTTGAATTTTTATATTTCTTGTTTGTATCAATGCTGTTGTCTGTAGCTACAAATCGAACCTATCGTGATAGCATGAATTTTGTTACTTCAACGTATTGTACAGGATTGATTTTATACATTATCATTGTTGTATTTATAGTATTATGTATAGTAGAATGAATAATTATATAAAATGCTTGCGAACGATGCTGCTATGTTTTATTGTGATATTGTTTATATGTGTGGTTGTTGGTGTAATTAAATATTCTACAGCACATTCTTTGAAGCAAGAAAAAGACATTAAGTTATCTACGATTGATAATGAAAAATTTACAATGGAGAAGTATTATACAGATTCAAAGCCATTATTAATAATTTATTTCCATCCAGAATGCTATTTTTGTAGCATGGAAATGTCTGAAATGTTAGAAATAAAAAGGATTGAAAATTTTAATGCACTTTTTATAACTAATGCATTAGAAAGTGAAGTGCAAGATTTCTTGTTACAATATCCTATAGATAAATTGAAAAACGCCACTATAGCAATAGACATTCATGGTGAATTTGCCGAAAGATTCAAAATAAAGGCACCTCCTACTATTATTATATACGACAAGAAAGGGAAGCTTAAAAAAATATTTCGTGGAGCAGTGACTATAAAAAAGATAGTAAAATATTTATATTGAGATCTGATAGATACATGGTTATGAGAATGAAAGAACTGAATAAAACATTTGTTTTACAACATGATGCATCCGATTGTGGCGTAGCGTGTTTACTATCTATAATACGATATTATGGTGGCAGCACAACATTGCAATATTTGAGGGAGCTGAGCGGTACGACAAAACAAGGCACTACTTTGCTTGGGCTTTATCAGGCTGCCGGGCAAGTCGGCTTTGATGCAAAAGGTTGTGAGACTGATATACTTTCATTAAAAGAACATGGAAGTCCTGTAATCCTTCATCTTGTACTAGATGGAAAATTTGAGCATTATATGGTTTGTTATGGTTTTAAGGATGGATATTTTATTATGGGGGATCCTGCCAAAGGAATAATCACTTATACCGCAGAAGAACTGGAACAAGTATGGAAATCTCACGCTTGTCTTACTCTTGTGTGTACAAACAATTTTATACTACAGAAAGACATTAAAGCACAGAAAAGAGCTTGGCTCATCCATCTATTGAGAGATGATTATGCCATATTGGGAGTAAGTATCCTTGTAGGATTACTCATGTCTGTTTTGGGGATGACTACAGCTGTTTTTTCTCAAAAATTGATTGATGTCATCATCCCTGATAAAGATTATAAACGTTTATGGCTGGGATTAGTTCTGGTTTCATTCTTGCTGCTGGCACGATTAGGTTTAGGAACGATCCGTCAGTATATGTTGTTTCTCCAGAGCCGTGATTTTAATAATAGACTGATCGCTTTCTTTTATAATCATCTGTTACGTTTGCCTAAATTCTTTTTTGATACGCGCAGAATAGGCGAATTAGTAGCACGTCTTAATGATACACGCCGCATTCAATCTGTAGTCAGTATCATTGCAGGAAGCATTGTTATTGACTTTTTAGTTACTATTGTAACTTTAAGTATGTTGTTTTATTATTCTTGGCCCATAGCTTTATTGCTGGTTATAAGTATTCCGCTATTTATTTGGATAGTGAGCATATATAATGCTCCGTTGGTTGAGGCTCAGCGTAATGTGATGATGAGTTATGCGCACAGTGAAAGTAATTTTATAAATACGATGCAGGGAATAGATACCATAAAGAATTTCAATAGACAACATGAGTTTGGAGCACTGAATCAGGCAATATATGGTTTCTTTCAAAACAAGGTGTTTGATTTAGGAAGGCTGAATATAAAATTATCGGTTGTTTATGGTATTATTAGTATTGTACTGATTGTAGGGGCGATAGGGATAGGGAGTTTCTTTGTCTTGTCCGGGCGGTTGAAATTAGGGGAATTGATGGCTGCGATAAGTCTGGTGGCATCCATTGCACCGGCAATTGTTAATTTGGCTTTAGTGTCCGTATCATTGAATGAGGCAAAAGTTGCTTTTAATCGGATGTTTGAGTTTGTGGGTATTCCTTCTGAAAAGAAAGAAGGAGATTTTTCCCCGGGAAGGGTGGATAGCATTCAAGTTAAGAATATTTCTTTCCGTTTTCCAGGACGGAAAAGAATTTTAGACAATATTTCTCTTGCGGCTTTTAAGGATAAAATGATTTTTATTATTGGCGAAAGCGGTTGTGGTAAATCGACATTTTGCAAGATCATGGAGAGAGCATATGAGTTGGAGACAGGGGAAATTTTATTAAATGGGAAGGATGATTTGAGGGGGACTGCCATAGAAAAATGGAGGGAGAATATAGGTGTTGTTCCGCAAGATGTTTTTATTTTTAATGGTACAGTGATGGATAATCTGTTACTCAGTGGCGTGGATACGTCTCCACAATATATTATAGATGTTTGTTCCCGCTATGGAGTGGACAAATATATTGCCCGATTGCCTCAAGGTTATCATACGGTTGTGGGAGAAGAGGGGATAAATTTATCGGGTGGTCAGAAACAATTGATAGCTTTTGCGCGCATCTTGGTTAAGAATCCCTCTGTGCTTATACTTGACGAGTCGACTTCTGCTATGGATAGAGATTTGGAAATGTTTGTTATGGATCTGTTATCACGGCTGAAAAGAGATAAAATCATATTGTTCATATCCCATAGGCTACACATATTAAAAAAATATGCGGATTATATTTATTTGATTGAGAATGGAAGGGTCAGTCATTATGGTACGCATGAGGAAATGATGGAAGGAGAGAATATGTATGCTGATTATTGGAGGGCATTTATGTGAAATGAAGAAACTATGCTGGTCTGAGCGGAGGATTTATGGCAAAAGCAAAAATGAAGTTATAAAATAGTGTTATTTTAAAAAAGAAACGATAATGAAAGTAAAATGTTTATTGGCTGTTCTGTTGCTATCGGCTACAGCAACAGCATTCGCCCAAGAGGCGAAGTATGGAATCAAGTCTGCCATCCTCAAGAAAGAGGCGGTCACTATGGGGCAGAAAGTGCAAGGCGTGCAGTATTTTGACGATTACGGCAGAAAGGAGGCGTCCGAACTTACAATGAAAGTGGGAGGCGTGGCAAATGTGGAGAAACATATCCGGACGATAGCCGATGGAGATAAGATTATCTCTATTGACCTCGATATGAAGGTGGCCAATAAAGCAACTTTGCCCGTCAAGCCGGTCAACTATTTGAATCTGACAGACGAAGTACGTGAACTGCACAAGATAAAGGAAGTGGGAACAGAAGAAATACTGGGCAGGAAGTGTACCAAGTACACTTTGGAGGTAGTGTATGGAGGACAAACCACCTATTCCACGGTATGGATATGGAAAGGTATTCCGCTGAAGAACGAGACTTCATCCAATGGAATGGTTATCGTTACCGAGCAGGCAACGGAAATTCAGGAGAATGCAGAAGTCCCGGCCATGAAGTTTTTGGTACCCGAAGGAGTTACGTTTCCTTAATCGGATATGAAATGTTGAGGCTTTTATCTTTTCTGTTTCTCGTCAGCGCATTCTTTTCTTGCTTACCGGAAAAGACCGCCTTGGAACGTGCTTTGCGTGAGGCAGGCGATAATCGGATGGAGCTGGAAAAAGTGCTGGCATACTATCGGGATGATACGTTGAAATATCAGGCAGCTTGTTTCCTTATTGAAAATATGCCGGATCAATATGCTGTGTTACCATTGGATTCCACGGACACATACGCACGGGCTTTGTTGTCTTTGGATAAGGAGGATCCCGTCAGTTGGGAAATATCCCGTTCGCTTGTGGCCGCTGTATTCGATTCTATTTCAAAAATCCAACCCGAATCCCGGATTAAAATAGTCAGGGATATAGAAGTAATGACAAGTGACTATTTAATAGAGAACATAGAATCGGCGTTTAAGGTATGGAATCGGAGGGGGGTGGCAAAGCATTATTCATTTGATGATTTCTGTAGTTATGTATTGCCTTATCGGGTGGCTCATGAACCTCTGTCTCACTGGCGGAGGACTGCCTTGCAGCGTTATGGTCACTGGCTGGATTCGTTGAATGCTCCGCAGGAGGTAGCCCGTAGTATTGCCATGCGTTATCCGGTGCGTTATAATGCAGGCATGACCAAATATCCGTATATCATGAGTTATGAAGAAATGGACAGTTTGCAATGGGGGACTTGTGATGACATGACCGCTTTCCTCACTTTGTCCTTGCGTGCTATCGGCATACCTGCGGCAACGGATGTCGTCAAGGCGTGGGCCAACAGGAGTTCTGCACATTGTTGGAATGTAGTGAAAGACACTGCCGGACATTTTGTTGATATCGGTTACGGACCGGACGGGAAGAACTTTGTGGTCTATAAAGTTTCTAAAGTGTATAGAATGCAGTACCGGTCTCCCGGTGAGGAAGATGTGACACAAGGATATGATATGCCTTTGTCCGATGTCAGTTTCCCATTGGACGGTAAGAACAAACAGGCGTACTTGTGTACATTTAATAATAGCCAGTGGATACCGGTGGCCTTGGCAAGTTCGGGGAATGGGAACGTGACTTTCCGGAACCTGGGGAGGGGACTTCTTTGGGGAGATAACAAGATAGACGGTTACAGGGAAGAAGGGAAAGGCATTGCATATCTTCCGGTCGTTCACGAACGGGGAATATTGAAACCTTTCGCCGCTCCGGTCATTTTATATGAAGGAGGCGAAGTCCGCTCTCTCCGCCCTATTTTATCCGATACGGAATCTGTCACCTTACATCGCAAATACCCCAAGTATAATAAAATAGCTTCTGATGTTCACGACAGTAATGAGGTGATACCTGGTGATGACTATGAACTTTTCTATTGGAATGACGAATGGTGCAGTCTCGGTAGAAAAACAGCCGGACACGACACATTGGTATATGTGGAAGTACCCAAGAATGCATTGCTTTGGCTGCATAATCATACGCAGGGAAAGGAAGAGCGGATTTTTACGTATGAAAACGGAAAGCAGATTTGGTGGTAATATGGGGTGGATAGTCCGGGATGAAGAAAAAAATGCAGGAATTTATGGCAAATGATACGGCACGCTCTATTTGTGATGCGTGTCCGTTGATGTTCTTGTCTATAGATGACGCTCCGTTTGTATGAACTTCTATTTGTAATTTATTGGTATCTAATTGTTTATAAAATGTTTTTTAGCCTGCTATTTGTCTATCTTACTTTTTAGGTGGTTCATTGTATTATTCCTAATTTTACCGATGTCAAACTAATGAATAATGTAGTCATGAAAACCAAATTGGTATTGTATGAATGAAATGGATCATAGAATATCCGATTGTGTGTTATAAAATGAAAAGAGCAAATGCGGAAAAAATGGATTAAATTGTTTCCTCTGTTGATTGGTGCAGTCATAGCTTATTGTCTGTTGTGGTATGTGATACCGCAAAATAAGGGGGGAGAAGTTGCTGCAATATTAGTTGCTGCTATTTTACTGTTTTTTTTTATTTTACTGAGATTCGTTATCGGAAAGAATAAAAAAATGTAATTGGAAACTCGCTTTTATAGGCTGATTAATAGGATATTATGTCGTTTATGACTTCTTTAATCAGCCTATTGTATTGTATGATAAATAAAAACTCAATAAAACATTTGATAATTAGGGACTAATTGCAGACATTGCAAATGCACAATCCCTAATTTGATTCGAAAATGCAGATGCAAATCAAGCTAATCAGACGTTTTTTGTCCAAAATCATCGCATTCTTTGAGACATTATAAGACTTCGCTTGGTGATACGATAATCATTAAGTATTTTTGCCGCAAATATTGCGACGTTATTCGTTGCTTAATGACGCATAAGATATGTTCGATGTATAGAGGAGAATGTCAGATAATTAAAAGCAGGCTTGAAGAGCCAAGAAAGTTAATGATTATCCGCAATCATACCACCAAATGCTAATTTATAGATGCTTTCACCGTAGGGGCGGACCCGTGTGTCCGCCTGATAACATTCACTTTATGCTTTCGAGCAGACACATGGGTCTGCCCCTACGGTGGAAGCGTCATCCGTACCGAGAAATATACCGGCACATAAATTCCCATTTATCATCCGGTGATATATATGCGGATAATCATGAAAAGTTATAAGGTTGAGTTGATTGTATGAATCTTAAAAAAAATATAATTATGAAAGACCAAGAATTATACTTCCGGTATGATACATTATACATAACCGGTGACAGATATGAGTTCAAAAAGGTCAAGAAGCGGCCTTTAGGAATAAAACTTCGCAGATTCTTTAGTGTTAAGATAGTAGTGGTAGTTCTTTTTTTAGTTCTCTCTCCTAGTTTTATAGAACATCGTTTTAGCATCTATCCTCTTTGGGTATTTGTATGTCCTGTTGTTATAATTTTAGTACGAGTTGTCATGAGATATACAAGGATATGGTACTCTGGAAGGAAGATATAATAAGCATGAAGGTAAAGGATAGACGATTGATTATTTTGTACAGGAATGAAAGCGGTGACCCTTCCAGATACGCCAAGGAACTAGAATTGCAGTCGGGCAGATATCCGTTGGAAGAACTTGGTGAGGCATTAGGATATGCTTTACGGTAGATGTTTTTCCTTAGCTTGACGGTTGTGGGGCTTGCCTGCCCGAACCAACGGTCACGATCTTGGGAGTAATATGCAACGTAGACTATTTTCGGGCGAGCAAACCTCGCCCCTACAAGCAAAATAATAGCTGAATTTACTTTGCACCCCTGTAGCTCCTTTAACAACATGGTTATTGAGTTAGTACAATCCCGTGGATAGTATGCAATCCTCATATAAAAAAGAAAATAAACTGTCACATCCGTCACATCTGTCACATGGTAACTTATACACTTGAATCACAACGTGTTGCGATGGTGACGGATAGCGTGACGGATACGGTGACAGACTTTTGTTAATCTTGCACATATGCTACAGCCTCTTACATGCATGATGTGGGTTGTTCCACTTGTTGGAACAGTTTGTTCCGTCCAGTGGAACAAATAGTTTCATGCTAATGGAACAAATTATTCCTATCAGTGGAACAACTTATTCCTATATGTAAAGACAGGTTGTACCATGCGCTAGAATTAATGGTTTCTATTAGAAAAACTCATTGTTCCAAATGGTGCAATACATTGTATCATAGCATATAATGGTCTGGATTATACCTGTCGCGAATGCATTCCTTCAATATCTTTCCGCTTCACCTCCCTATCGGAAATTCCTGTGCCCTTCGCGTCCTTTTTTTTGAAAGAAACCTTCCTGTATATTGCTTTGTTTCCCGATTTTATCCGTATCTTTATAGATTGGAAAAAACGAATAAATACACGATAAATGATAAAGATTACCCAGGTACGCGACGGCGGAAACCATGTAACCCAGAGCACTCTTACACTGGATGCATGGGTAGAAAGAATGAAAGAGGAGGTGAAAACCTGTCCCGTCACCATGTTCAGAAGCCAGTTGCGCCATGTCCTCCCCGGCGACCATTGCGAGGCGGCGGACAAACTGCCCAAGATGATGCCTGCCGCCGAGTTCCGCAAGACGGAGGGCGGACAGTGCATGAAGGCTTATAACGGATTGGTGGAACTGACCGTAGGCCCCTTGGCGGGCAGGGCGGAAGTGGAGCAGGTGAAACGGGAGGCATGGAAGTTGCCGCAGACGCGGTGCGCCTTTATGGGCGCCAGCGGACATTCGGTGAAATCCTGGTGGCTTTCACCCGACCCGACAATACGCTGCCCCTTACCCGTGCGGAGGCGGAAGCGTTTCATGCTCATGCCTACATCATGGCGGTGAAGTGCTACCAGCCCCAGTTGTCATTCGATATCCGTCCCAAGGAACCTTTCCTGGAACAATATTCACGCCTTTCCTATGACCCCGATGTGCTTTACCGGCCGGACTCCGTGCAGTTCTACCTGTCACAGCCTATGGGGATGCCCGATGAAATGGCCTTGCATACCGAACCTGCTGTCTCCGGCCAGCGTCCTTTGGAACGTGCCTTGGGGAGTTATGAAACGGCAGATGCGCTCTCCATGCTGTTCGAGGCGGCCTTGAGGCAGGCTTACATTGATTTGGATAAGCCCGATCCGGCCGATGAAAAGTCCTCCTATAGCTGGGATACCCTTCTTTCGCAACTGGCGTTGAACTGTTTCCGGTCGGGCATTCCGGAGGAAGCGGTGGTCAGCAGGGCGCGTTTCCGTCATTTTGCACGCAAACCGTTGGAACTGGTGCGTCAGGTGGTGCGGAATGTGTACAGCCGGCGTCAGGATTTCGGAAGCAAATGCGCTTTGAGCCGTGAGCAGCAATTGTCGGTCCTCATTGCCGAGTTTATGAAAAGACGTTATGAATTTCGCTTTAACGTGCAGACCGGCGAGGCGGAGTTCCGCGAGCGGCATTTCTTCTGCTTCCGCTTTCAGCCGGTGGACAAGCGTGCGCTGAACAGCATCGCCCTGGATGCACAGGCCGAAGGTATCCCCCTGTGGGACAGGGATATCAGCCGCTATGTGTATTCCAATCGTGTGCCGGTGTATAATCCGCTGGAGGATTTTCTGTTCAACCTTCCGGAGTGGGACGGACGCGACCGCATCCGTCCGCTGGCGCAGACCGTACCTTGTGACAATCCGCATTGGCCCGAATTGTTCCATCGCTGGTTTCTGAACATGGTGGCTCATTGGCGGGGGATGGACAAGCGCTATGCCAACAGTGTTTCGCCCCTGCTGGTGGGAGCGCAGGGAACGCGCAAGTCCACCTTTTGCCGCAGCATCATGCCGCCTTCCGAATGTTCCTACTATACGGACAGCCTCGATTTCTCACGCAAGAAAGATGTCGAACTAAGCCTGAATCGCTTCGCGCTGATCAACATTGACGAGTTCGACCAGGTGAGCGCCACACAACAGGGATTCTTGAAGCACATCCTGCAAAAGCCGGTGGTGAATGCGCGCCGGCCTTACGGCACATCGGTGGTGGAGATGCGCCGCTATGCTTCGTTCATTGCCACCAGTAACCACAAGGATTTGCTGACCGATCCTTCGGGCAGCCGCCGCTTCATCTGCATTGAGGTGAAGGGGGTGATTGATACCTCGCGTCCCATAGACTACGATCAGTTGTATGCACAGGCCATGCACGAGCTGGCGCACGGCGAGCGTTACTGGTTTAATGATGCGGACGAGTATGTCATGACGGAGGCGAACCGCGAATTTCAGCAATATTCTCCTGAAGAGCAGTTCCTTTCCGTTATTTCCGCATGGCGGAAGCGGGGGAAGAGGGCGAGTGGATGGCGCCTGCCGAAATATTGAAGATATTGCATCAGGAAGTGGATATTCCATTGAACGCCAAGAGGGTGGCGGCATTCGGACGAATTTTGAGGAAACAGGGTATTCCTTCACGGCATACACGTAAAGGCACTGTGTATCAGCTGGTAAGGGCATGATGAGGTCCGGAGGCGGCGGTGTGACAGATAAAAGTCCGTCACACCATCCGTCACACCATCTGTCACAGTGGTAAACTATTGTCGTACAATGTGCTGCATGCGGCTGTGACAGTGTGACGGATATTACCAGTTAAATTCATTTGTGTAGTAGTCGAATGACGGCTCTTCGCTGATGCCTCTCTGGCGGAACAGCAGGCGGATGGTCTGTTGGTCCTGTGGTGCAAAAGGGCGTTCCTTGCGGAAGCACCGGTAATACTGGCTTCTGCCCAGGTGGTTGATGATCATATTGCGCAGCAGGCTGCCTTCTTTGTAGGGCACATTGTCCAGCAGGTGGGTGACTCCCCATGCCATCCGCACTTTGTCGGTGGAACGGAACAGTTCACATTCTTCACCCTCCTTGGGATAACGGAGCGGGTTTACCACTTTGAGAAATAGATGTTCATCCGTATCCTGCAGGGCGGCAGTTCGTCTCAGGCAGTTTTGGGAACGGGGGCATGTGGCGTTAAGGCAGCGTGCGAAGTCTTTGGGCGCAAAGGGAAATTGCGGTTGTTTTTCCATGTTTCTTTTGTTTCTTTTGTTCAAAGTACAAATTTAATGAAAAACACTGGACCTGAAGAATAAAAGCGCTTCATTTGTTTCATGAACTCCCTGTTTTTTTGTAATTGTTTTATGTGAGCCATTTGGGGGACTGATTCTTTTTATTTCTGCAAAATTTCGTATTCTCTTAGCAAAAAAATATTCTATCGTTTTCCCATATTGAATAAAATGCGTATATTTGCACGCAATAAAATCTAAACGCATAAAGCCCTATGTCATTTATTGCAGATAAAATCGTAATGGACGGATTAACCTACGACGATGTATTGTTGATCCCCGCCTATTCTGAAGTTTTACCAAAAACAGTCGAACTCACGACTAAGTTCTCACGCAACATCGAGTTGAAAGTCCCTTTTGTGACTGCCGCTATGGATACGGTTACAGAAGCGAAAATGGCCATTGCCATTGCCCGTGAAGGGGGAATCGGTGTGATTCACAAAAACATGTCTATCGAAGAGCAGGCACGTCAGGTAGCCATAGTGAAACGTGCGGAAAACGGTATGATTTATGATCCTGTGACTATCAAGAGAGGATCTACTGTGAGAGATGCACTTGCGTTGATGTCTGAATATAGAATCGGCGGTATCCCTGTAGTAGACGATGAAAGATATTTGGTAGGTATTGTGACGAACCGTGACCTTCGTTTTGAGAAGGATATGGACAAACGTATTGATGAGGTAATGACGAAGGAGAATATTGTCACTACCAACCAGTCCACTGACATGGAGGCTGCCTCACGGATTCTGCAAGAGCATAAGATTGAAAAGTTGCCGGTGGTGGATAAGGAAGGTAAACTGGTAGGTCTTATTACTTATAAAGATATTACAAAAGCGAAAGATAAACCGATGGCTTGCAAGGATGCCAAAGGACGTTTGCGTGTGGCTGCCGGTGTAGGGGTTACTGCCGATACGCTGGACCGTATGCAGGCCTTGGTTGATGCCGGTGCGGATGCAATCGTTATTGATACGGCTCATGGCCACTCCATGTATGTGATCGAAAAATTGAAAGAAGCTAAGAAACGTTTCCCGAATATTGATATTGTGGTAGGTAATATCGCTACGGGCGAAGCTGCCAAAATGTTGGTGGAAGCCGGTGCGGATGGTGTGAAGGTCGGTATCGGTCCGGGTTCTATCTGTACTACCCGTGTGGTTGCCGGTGTGGGTGTTCCCCAGCTTTCTGCCGTTTATGATGTTGCCAAGGCGCTGAAAGGTACAGGTATACCCTTGATTGCTGATGGTGGCTTGCGTTATTCGGGGGATGTGGTAAAAGCTTTGGCTGCCGGCGGTTATAGTGTAATGATCGGTTCATTGGTTGCCGGAACGGAAGAGTCACCGGGTGATACGATTATCTTTAACGGACGTAAATTCAAATCTTATCGTGGAATGGGATCTTTGGAAGCGATGGAGAACGGCTCGAAGGATCGTTATTTCCAGAGCGGAACTGCCGATGTGAAGAAACTGGTTCCGGAAGGTATTGCAGCCCGTGTACCTTATAAAGGTACTTTGTATGAAGTGATTTACCAGCTGGTAGGTGGTCTTCGTGCGGGAATGGGATATTGTGGCGCTGCTAATATAGAACAATTGCATGATGCCAAATTCACCCGTATTACTAACGCAGGTGTATTGGAAAGTCATCCGCATGATGTGGCCATAACCAGCGAGGCTCCTAACTACAGCCGTCCTCAATAAAATGTATGAATGATGCCGCATAGAATGGTCGGTATTCTGTCACTTCTCCTTGTGTTCGCGTTGGAAATGCGGGCGCAAGGAGAAGTTGTGTTATCTATTGACGGTGAACCTGTAAAACGTTCCGAGTTTGAATATTATTTTCGTAAATCTTCTCATCGGACCCCGCTTTCTTTTCTACCTTCTTTTATCAACTATAAATTAAAAGTACGCTATGCACATGATATGGGAATAGATACGTTGTCTGTTTTCCGCAGGCAGGTGGACTGGTATCGGGGCAAACTTTTAAGAACTTATTTGGCAGATGCAGAAAAGGAGGAACAGGCTGCCCGCCGGTTATACCTGCAAGGTGAACAACGTTTGCAGGCAAATGATTGGATCAAAATTGCCCATATTAGCAAATATTTATCCCAGAATGCAAGCCGTCAGGAGGAAATGAGGGTGCGGCAGCAAATGGATTCGGTTTATGAAGCATTGCGGGAAGGCGCGGATTTTGCAACGCTGGCCCGCCGGTACTCGGATGATGAAGCTTGTAAAAATGTGGGAGGAGTGTTGCCGTGGATGCCTGTGAACAAGAATATGCAGGAATGGATAGACAAACTGGAATCTTTGGAAAGAAATAAGATTTCAGCTCCTTTTTATTCACCTATGGGCATTCATATAGTGAAATGGATAGACCGCAGGCAGGGTGTCAGTTTTGAAGAAAAACGGGAACAGTTATTGAATTATCTGGAGAAGAATGGCAATTGTACATGGAAGGAGCTTTCTGCAGAACAGAAGGAAGAACTGGAGTTCCGGGTGCAGGAATTGCAGGATGGTTTGCTTGCGGCTTATTTGTCGCAAAAATATCAATCGGGTGATGAAGCCTGGAATGAGGATGACCTGGAACGCTTCTTCAAGCAACATAAATCAGACTATGCCTGGGAATTGCCGCATTATCGGGGAGCAGTGATTCATTGTAAAGATAGAAAAACGGCTTCAGCTATTAAGAAACAATTGAAAAAAAAACCGGTATCCCAGTGGAAAGATATATTACATACACTGACTGGAGATGATGCTTCCTCCAAAGTTCGTATGGAAGCAGGTGTCTTTCAGATAGGGACCAACAGGTATATTGATAAATTGGTCTTTAAATGCGGTAGCTTTCAGCCTGAGCCGGATTTACCTTATACTTTTGTGATGGGAAAGAAGTTAAAGAAAGGTCCTGAAAGTTATGAGGATGTAAGAGAAGCGGTTGTCAAGGATTATCTGACTGTCTATGAGGATGCCTGGTTGAAAGATTTGAAGCGGAAATATAAGGTTGAAATTAACCAAGAGGTTTTAAAAACAGTTAATAATAACGGAAGTAATTAATTATTGCAGTATCTTCGTTCACTATTTTAATGTTATATGAATATCGTGAAAAACTGGGGGGTGTTACTTGTTATAGCAGGTGCTTTGTCGGGATGCGGCCAGGAGCACGACCATAAGGGAGGACTCCTTTAGTGGAAGTTGCTGGTGAATATCTCTATAAAGAAGATTTGCAGGCGGCGTTGCCTTTCCATATTTCAAAAGACGATAGTGTCTTGTTTGCCGAGCACTATATAAAAAACTGGGTGGAGGATGTGCTGCTTTTTGATAAAGCGGAAGGAAATATTCCTGATAATGCAAAGATTGCCAAGTTAGTGGAGAACTATCGCAGGGCATTGATCATGCATACGTATCAGGAGGAACTGGTTAATCAGAAACTGGCCAATGAGATAAGTGATGAGGAAATCAGCGCTTATTATGAGAAAAACAAGGAGTTGTTTCATACAGAACATCCTTTTGTGAAAGGGCTGTTTATAAAAGTTCCTCTTCATTCTCAGGATTTGGCAAGTGTACGCAAATGGTATAAAAAAAATAACCGGGATGCTATTGAGAGCCTGGAAAAATACAGTTTGCGCAATGCGGTGAGCTATGATTATTTTTATGACCGTTGGATGCCATTGTCCGATATTGCTGTCAAAATACCTTTGAAAGCGCTTGATACGGATGAGAACTATTTGGACAAGAACCGGAATATAGAGGTAAAAGACACGGCGTTTTGTTATTTCCTGCATGTAGAGGAATTCTTGGGTAAGGACCAACAGAGGCCGCTGGATTTTGCAAAGACGGAAATTAAGGAGATTTTAATAAACCTGAAGCGGGTTGAATTTATAAATAAAATTAAAAGAAAGGTTAAGCAATGGCTTGGGATGGCGATGATGTGTCTGGCTCACCGGTGCGAGATCGTGTGCCGCACTCTGGCGGCAGGACGGCACGCTCTCAAAGCTCAGACTTGAGGTGCGGGGTGAGAGGCTCGAAGAAAGAGGGTCGCGAAGTTCACTTAAATGCTTGTGCGCGTATTCGGCAGGTGGTCGATGATGTCGCAGGCGGTATTCGTAATATGGC